>VTLG01004223.1_pt1 | contig 30509 bp, 35 predicted proteins | sample 4694571 | NCBI WGS metagenome assembly VTLG01 (sample SAMN12604809, study PRJNA352737) | marine metagenome | biome: ENVO:00000447; feature: ENVO:00000209|ENVO:00000569|ENVO:01000036; material: ENVO:00002151; isolation source: viral sequences binned using virsorter ...
AGGCGGCGGTGGAGCTGGTGGTTTTAGAGAATATAAATCGCCTCTCGATACTTATACAGCCTCACCTTTAAATGGTAATCCAGGTGGAACAGCAATTACAGTTACAGCTCAAACATATCCAATTACAATTGGATCAGGTGGTGCTGGAGGTTCTCCTCCAGGAAATGGTGTACCAGGTTCAGATTCAACTTTTTCAACAGTAACATCTGTAGGAGGTGGTTTCGGAAAAGGAAATACTGGTGCCCCACACCCTGCTGGTCCAGGAGGATCAGGCGGAGGTGGTAGAGGTGGCGGAGGTATTCCAGCAGTTGGTGGTGATGGTAATACCCCTCCTACAACTCCAGCACAAGGTAAAAATGGAGGAGTAGGTGGTTCACCTACTGGTCCAAACCCACAAAGTCCAGATAATGCAGGTGCTGGAGGTGGAGGAGCAACTGCCGTAGGAGTTAATGCTGGACCAGGTGATGATGCTGGAGGTGGTGGAGCAGGAGCTACAACTTCAATAACTGGTTCACCGGTTGCAAGAGCCGGAGGTGGTGGAGGTTCTGGTTTTCCTGGTGGTGCAGGAGGAACTGGTGGTGGTGGAGCAGGAACAAATTTACCATCTGCTGGAGCTGGAACTGCAGGAACAGCTAATACTGGCGGCGGTGGAGGTGGTGGAAAAACTGGTGGAAATGGTGGTGGAGGAGTAGTAATAATAAGGTATAAATTTCAATAATTATGAGTGAAATAAAAGTAAATAAAATTAGTCCAAGAACAAATTGTGGTACAACACAGTTAGGAGATAGTGGTGACACTATTACAATTCCTGCTGGTGCAACAATAACAAATTCTGGAACTGCAACAGGTTTTGGCGCAACAGGTTCTGCTTCTTGGAGTACAACAGTTAAAACAACTACGTTTACAGCAGTAGCGGGAGTAGGGTATTTTGTAAATACAACAGGGGGAGCAGTAACAGTTAACTTACCAGCAGGAACTGCTGGAGATGTTATTGCAGTTAAAGATTATGCAAATACATTTGATGATAACGCTTGTACACTAGCAGCAAATGGTTCAGAAAAAATTGGAGGTCAAACTCTTGATGCAACTTTAAGTACAGAAGGAATAGCGGTAACATTAGTTTATCTAGATTCAACAAAAGGTTGGTTAGTAACAGACGATGGTGTGCAAAGTAGTGCATCACAAACAGCATATATCTCAGCGTCGGGTGGTAATACGACCCTTACTTCTGGTGATTACAAATCTCACGTTTTTACAGGCCCAGGAACTTTTACAGTTTCTTGTGCAGGTAATGCTTGTGGTTCAAATACAGTAGATTATTTAGTAGTGGCTGGTGGTGGATCAGCGGGTGGTTATTATGCCGCTGCTGGCGCAGGAGGTTTTAGAATAAGTAATGGAGATAGCACTCCAAATATGTCTCCGTTAGCAGCTCCAACAGGTTTACCAGTTACAGCTACCGGTTATCCAGTAACCGTAGGAGCAGGAGGTACTGCTCATCCTTGTGCTCCAGGAATTGGAGCATATGATGGTAATAATGGAGCTAATTCAGTTTTTGCAGGAACAACAACTATAACATCTGCAGGAGGTGGTAAAGGTGTAGCGAGTGGTCCAACAGTTGTTGGTGGAAATGGAGGATCAGGAGGTGCATCAGGTTATTATAGACCAGCGTGTGGTCAAGGACAGGGTAATACACCACCAGTTTCACCACCACAAGGTAATCCAGCAGGTAGAGCATCTTATGCAAATGCTGGAGGAGGTGGAGGTGCAGGTGCAGCAGGTTCAGACGGAACACAAGATGGTTCTTGGAATACTTCTCCAGTTCCAGGTCCAAATTTAGGTGGTCCAGGTGGAATAGGTTCTTATATTGCAGATTCAACTTTAGGTCCTACGGCGCCAAGTTATGGTACTCCAGGTCCTGTTTCTAGTACAAGATATTTTGCAGGCGGTGGTGGAGGTGGTGTCTGTCAAGGACAAACAGGTCCATCAGGTACAGGGGGAGCCGGAGGAGGAGCAGCGGGTAAACCAAATACTGGTCCTTTTGGAACTGCTCAAAATGGAACTATTAATACAGGTGGTGGTGGTGGAGCTTCTGGGGGAGGAACAGGGGGTTCTGGAATTGTTATTATTAGATATAAATTTCAAAATTAATATGTATTTACACAAATTTAAAATTAATATATAAGGAGAAACATATGGCACACTTTGCAAAAATAGGAATGAACTCAAAAGTTATTCAAGTATTAACACTTGATGACAAAGATATGTTAAATGCTGATGGTGTTGAAGATGAATCAGTAGGTCAACAATATTTAGAAACACACAATAATTGGCCTGCACAAATGTGGATTCAAACATCTTACAATACACAAAACAACCAACATAAAGATGGCGGAACACCTTTAAGAGGTAACTACGCAGGTATTGGTTTTGAATGGGACGAAGATAATAATATTTTTTGGTCTAAAAAACCATATGCATCTTGGGTAAAAGATACTTCTGATGCTAAATGGCACTCACCAATTGGTGATGCTCCAGCATTAACAGCTGAGCAAACTTCACAAAACGAAGCTGGTACTCATCTGTGGAATTATCAATGGAATGAAGCCAATCAATCTTGGGACTTGACAAATTTACAAGCCTAAATTACAAAGGTATGTGGTATGCAAAAGAAAGTCTTATCTGAAATAGCATTATATTATGGTGATGTGGTAATGCCCAAAGATTGGGACATTGACCGAGATAAATTACAACAAGACATTTTACAATCACACATTCACAACAAAAAATTTCCGTTCTCACGAACATTCGATATGTTAAATACTTATATGCGAGAGCATATAAATCTCAAGTATGATTTTACTTTAGTTAATAAAGAAACGTGGGGAAATATTTATAAACCTGCGGAAACAACTACTCCTTTATTAAATATTGATCCCGTGGATCTACTTAACTCTCCAGACTTTACATTATTATATGGTGTAAAAGTTAAAGAATGTATGGTCAGAATACATTATGAAGATAACAGACGTAAAGGAAGAAGTTGGGATATACCATTAGAGAATAATCAATTCATTATGTTTCCATCAACTAATATGTATTACATAACCAATAATCAAAAGGATTCATTAAACTTTGTACAAACAATAACTTATGAATTTGTCTAATTATTTCTGGTATTTTAGTGGAGTGTTAACCCCTAAATTTTGTGACGATGTTATTAAATATGCATTATCAAAAGAAGAAGTAATGGCTAGAACGGGGGGTTATGGTGAGAAAAAATTAAAAAAAGAAGAAGTATTAGATTTAAAAAAGAAAAGAAATTCTGATTTAGTATGGTTAAACGACCCCTGGATATATAAAGAACTTCATCCTTATGTTCATATGGCAAATAAAAATGCAGGTTGGAACTTTGAATGGAGTAGATCAGAATCTTGTCAATTTACAAAATATAAATTAAACCAATACTATGATTGGCATACAGATCCTTGGGATAAACCCTACCAAAGAAAAGAAGGTGATCCAGAGAATGGCAAAGTTAGAAAACTATCTATGACTTGTCAATTAACTGATGGATCAGAATATACAGGGGGAGAATTAGAATTTGATTTTAGAAACTATGATCCAAATATGAGAGATGAAAGTAAACATATTCGAACAGTAAAAGAAATATTACCTAAAGGCTCTATCGTAATATTTCCTTCACACTTGTGGCATAGAGTTAAACCAGTAACGAGAGGAACTAGATATTCACTTGTCGTATGGCATTTAGGAGATCCATTTAAATAGCATGTATATAAATAATTATTTTGTAACACCTCTATGGAGTGAAATGAAACTAGACTTTGTTAAGTCTTTGAACAAAGCAAGTGATCCATATATTAAAAAAGCAAAAAAAACTAAAGAAGCTAAAGCGCATTTGAAAGCTCACGGAGACTTTGGTCGTTCATGGCATTCAACACAATTATTGGCTGACACTCAGTTTATGGATTTTAGAAATTATGTCGGTCAAAAATGTTGGGAATTTTTAGATCACTCAGGATTTGATATGAGTAAGTATACTACTTTCTTTGAACAAATGTGGGTACAAGAATTTGCTAAGAAAGGCGGAGGACATCATTCAGCACATATTCATTGGAACACTCACGTCAATGGTTTTTATTTTTTAAAAGCTAGTGAAAAAACTTCATACCCAGTTTTTCACGAACCGCGGACAGGAGCAAGAACCACTAAATTACATCTGAAAGATCAAAAAGGTGTCTGGCCGGGAACAGAATTAATTAACTTTAGACCTGAACCAGGATTACTTATTTTTTTTCCAGGATATTTAGAACATGAATTTTCGGTAGATTATGGCAAATCTCCATTTAGATTTATTCATTTTAATATCTCGGCGGTATTAAAGGAGCATTCTAAAAATGTTTAATATATTTAGTGATTATCTACATAAAGATTTGTTTTCTTTAGATACTAAAAAAATAAAAAAAGAAACACTTCATATAAAATCTAAAGATAAGGGAAGAACAGTAAGTAATTATGGTGGGTGGCAAAGTCGAGAGTTTGTAACAATAAATAAAAATTTTAAAAGTTTATTTAATAATATTAATGCATCTGTAAAAAAAGTAGAAAAATATTTAAATTTAAAAAAAGAACTATCTCTATTAAATTATTGGTGTAACATAAATTATTTTGGTTCTTTTAATAGACCTCACGCTCACGAAGGCACTACACTATCTGGTGTGTATTATATAGACGTACATAAAAATTCTGGAAACATAATTTTTATGAATAGAAATCTTAATCCTTATTATAAAGAAATAAACAGTTATAATGAATATAATTCATCAACTTGGAAAATAGAACCAGAAAAAAACTTATGTGTTTTATTTCCATCTTATTTAAATCATTATGTTGAACCTAATTTAAATAAAAAAGAAAGGATTAGTATAAGTTTTAATTATGTTTAAAGAATATAAATTACCAAAAGAAAATTTTATAGGAGGTTGGTTTATACCAAATAAAATTTGTGATAGTTTAGTTGATTATTTTAATACTAATAAAGACAAAGCTGAAGAAGGGCATTATCTTGATCAGAACAAAAACGTTAAAGTTACTAATAAAAAAATTAAAGAGTCTTTAGAATTAGGTTTATATAATGATCCAAATAAAGAAGTTGTAGATTATAGAGAGACTTTACAAAAAGTTTTAGAATTATATATAAAGAAATATCCTGAAGTTAATTCTTATGCAAGATTTAATGTAGAAGATGTCTTTATTCAACACTACCCTAAAAAAGGTGGTTATAAAATTTGGCACTTTGAAAGATGTAGTAAGTTAGATGCGAATAGAGTTTTAGTTTTTATGACATATTTATATGATGTTGAGAATGGTGGCACTTATTTTAAATACCAAAAAACATTAATTCCAGCTAAAAAAGGTTTAACTTTAATTTGGCCACCTGATTTTACTCACGTACATAAAGGTCAAATTACAAATAAAGAAAAAACTATAGTGACAGGATGGTTTGAAATTAAATAATGTGTAAAGTAATAGATAATTATTTAGAACTTGATGAACATCTTATTTTAAAGACAATAATGGAAGCTGATACATTTCCATGGTTCTATAATGGAGAAAAAGTTATAGGGGATAAAACTTTATTTCATTATCAATTTGTTCATATTTTTTATATTAACAATAATGAGAACTCTAATTTTTTTAAACACTTAAATCCATTAATAAATAAATTAAAACCAGAATCTTTAGTTAGAATTAAAGCCAATCTTAATCCAGTTTCACATGAATTAATAGAATATAATACACATCAAGATCAAACATTTGACTGTAAGGCTGCTATTTATTATCTTAATGATAATGATGGATATACCATGATAGGAAAAGAAAAGGTCGAAAGTAAAAAAAATAGAATAGTTTTATTTAAAGCCAACGAAGATCATTATGGAACTAATTCTACTAACTGCAAAAATAGAATGGTCATAAATTTTAATTATTTTTAATATGAATTTTAAAAAAAATAAATATACAATTATTCGTCAGGCAATTTCACAAGACTTAGCATCTTTTATTGCAAACTATTTTTTAATGCAAAAACAAGTTTATGATACTTGTAAAGCTGCAAGATATATTTCACCTTTTGAAAACATTATAGGTCATTATGAAGGCAAAGATGAACAGATTCCAGATACTTATTCTCAATATGCTAATGTTGCTATGGAAACTTTAATGTTAAAGTGTCAACCAGTTATGGAAAAAGCCACAGCTCTTAAATTATATCCAGCTTACACCTATGCCAGAATATATAAAAAAGGTGATGTTTTAAAAAGACACAAAGACAGATTCAGTTGTGAGATATCAACTACGATGAATCTAGGTGGTGATGATTGGCCTATATATTTAAGCCCAAATGAAAATGTAGGTGCACCTAATGGTAAAAACATTACAGCGGCTAGTAAAGCAAAAGGAGTTAGAGTAGATTTAAAACCAGGAGATATGCTAGTTTATTCTGGTTGTGAGTTAGAACATTGGAGAGAAAAATTTAAAGGGAAAGAATGTATACAAGCATTTCTTCACTATAATAATAAAAAAACACCAGGAGCTAAAGAGAATATGTTCGACAAGCGAGCTCATTTAGGTCTTCCATCTTGGTTTAAACGATGATATAATTCTTAAATGGAGGCAGTGGCACCACCACATACCCCACTGTCTCCTTTTAAGGATTATTTATGAGTTTCGGATTTGACGCAATTGCAGCATTACCATTTGCCACTACAACATTAGTTGGCAATGTTACTATTAATGTTAGTGCTAATGCATTAACTTTATCGGTAGGAGCTTCTACTGCAACAGGGGATGCAGCTAATGTAATTGTGGCTGGAGATCCATTAACTCTAGGATCTGGTGCAGTTACCCTTACAGCTGATGCTAATGTCAATATTAGTGCCTCTCCTTTAACTTTAAATTCTGCTCTAGTTACAGCTAGTGGATCCTCGAATATTAACATAAGTGGAATGCCTTTGACTTTAAAGGCTAGCAGTGTTACAATAACAGGTAGCGCGAATATAGATGCGAGTGCTAATGCATTAACTATCACATCTAATGACGTAGGGGTAATTACTTGGAACCCTATTATTCCAGGTGCAAACAACGTTTGGGTACCAATAGAACCTTATTAAATTATGGCATCAACATATTCATCAGATTTACAATTAGAACTTATAGCAACCGGTGAAAAAGCTGGTCTATGGGGAACAATTACAAACAACAATTTAAAAATTTTAGAATTATCAGCTAGTGGTTATTATACAGTAAGTATTGCAGCAGCTGATTTAACATTAAACTTAGATAATGGTTCTGCTTTAGGTACATCTACAGCTACTGGTAAAAATTTAATGGTAGAAGTTACTGGTACTTTAGCAGCAAACAGAGTTATTACTATGCCAACGGGTGCCGAAAGAGTTTTTATAGTTAAAGACAGTACAACAAGATCTAATAGTAATTATACTATTGGTGTACAAAATGTTGGTGGAACGGGAACGGGAATTAACTATATGCCTGTCGGATCTACTTGTGTATTTTATACAGATGGTACTACTGCTAATTCTATGAAACTTGCTGGAATTTTAAGCTCAGGAACCGTACAAGTTCAAACAGGAACTAACACTCCTTACACGGCAATTCATGGTGATGTAATATTTGGTGAAACATCTAACGGTGGTGGAGGTACAATTCAAGTTAATTTACCAGCTTCACCTAGTGCAGGGGATACTGTAACTATAATGGATGCATCATTAAGTGGAGGCTTTGCTTCTAACAATTGTACTGTAAACAGAAATGGTTCTAATATTGAAGGTGCGGCTTCTAATCTTACTTTAGATACCAATAACCAAGCAGTAACTTTAGTTTTTACAAACAGTACTAAAGGCTGGCAAAAACAATCAACGAATACATAGGAGCAACCAGATGCTCACTGAAATAAAGTTTGCTCCTGGAATAGACAAACAAGACACTAGTGTTGGAGCAGCAGGTCGTTGGGTTGATTCAGACTTAGCAAGATTTAGATATGGACTACCAGAAAAAATAGGTGGTTGGTCTTCTTTACTTACCGACACCATCCAAGGTGTTGCTAGAGCACAACACTCTTTTGTAGATAAAGAAGGAAATAGATATGTGGCTATTGGTACAGATAAATTTTTACTTATATATTTTGAAGGTCAACTTTATGACATTACTCCTTGGGTAGATAATAATGTCGGAACTCAAACTACTTTTACAAGTTCTACCCTTACGACGAGTACGACACGAGGAACAGCCGTTACAATTACAACAACCAGTGCTCATGGATTAATTGAAGGAGATATGGTTGTTTTAGATTCAGTAACTATGCCTACAAGTTCAAGTATATCTGCATCAGATTTTGAAGATAAAATTTGTCAGGTTATAACTGTTCCTTCATCAACTACTTTTACAATTACCTCTCCAAATGCTGAAACAGGTGGAGGAGGTTCAGATTTAACTTCTGGGAGTTCATGTATAGTTCAACCTTACGCAAGTATCGGTCCAAGTGCACAATCATATGGTTATGGATATGGGGCTGGATTATATGGTGGAACGGTAACAGGGGTTGTAACAAACGATTTAGACGGAGCGCTAGCCGCGGACACAAATGGTAACAATGGTTCCGCTACACAAATTAGATTAACATCTACAACAGGATTTCCAACAGCTGGTACAATAGCTGTGGAAAATGAATTAATAACATACACTGGAGTGGCAGGTGTTGAACTTACAGGTATAACTAGAGGTGCATTAGGAACAGCCACAACTGGAACTTCTAATGGTCAAGCCCATAGTGATGGTGAAATAGTAACTAATGCAACAAACTACAATGGTTGGGGTTCAGCAGTAAATGCTTCAACAGTTCAACTAGAACCTGGTCTTTGGTCTTTAACTAATTGGGGTGATGTATTAGTTGCAACAATTGCCAATGGAAAAACTTATACTTGGGATGCATCTGCTTCTTCTAGATTAAGTGTAAGAGCATCCAGACAAACATTATCTTCAGGATCCACTAGTGTACAAAACTCAAAGTATTGGACAGGAACAGGAACTTTAGATTCTACTAATACTTTAGGTGGGGATAATGGTGAAGCAGTAGGTAATCCTACAGCTTCAAGACTAACCTTAGTATCTCCTACAACAAGACACTTAATTCATTTAGGAACCGAAACAACTATTGGTGATCCAACAACACAAGATGATATGTTTATTGCTTTTTCTACTGGAGAACAATTAAACCAATACACACCTTTAGCTACTAACTCTGCAGGTACACAAAGACTTCAAGATGGAACTAAAATTGTCGGAGCGTTAATTGCTAAAGAAAATATTTTAATATGGACTAACAATGCATTGTACACAATGAAATTTGTAGGAGCTCCATTTACATTTGGATTCGAACAAGTGGGTACTAACTGTGGATTGATTGGTAAAAATGCAGCAGTTGAAATTGATGGGGTTGCTTACTGGATGTCTAACAATGGTTTCTTTGCATTTGATGGTACAGTAAACTCACTACCTTGTAGTGTAGAAGATTATGTATTTGATGATGTAGATACAACTAAAGGTCAACAAGTAAATGCAGGATTAAATAATTTGTTTACTGAAGTTATTTGGTGGTACCCTTCGGCTGGATCTGAATATAATAATAGATCTGTTTCTTATAATTATGGTGAAGCTAAACAACCACCATTAGGTACATGGACGACCAATAGTAATACAAACTTTAATAGAACAACTTGGATGGATACATTAATTTATCCTCAACCTTATGCTACTGCTTATGATAGTACAGGTACAGGAACTTTTCCTACCGTGGTGGGTCAATCAGGATTAGGTAATACAACTTATTTTGCACAAGAAACGGGGACCGATCAAGTTAATCCAGACGGAAGTACCACAACTTTAGAATCTTTTATTCAATCATTTAGTTTTTCTTTACAAGCAGATCAAAGTGAAGTCTTTTTAGCCATGAGAAGATTTTTACCTAACTTTAAAGTCTTAACAGGTAATAATAGTGTAACCGTAGCTGTGACAGATTATCCAGCAACGGACGCAACGGCATCTGCATTAAGTCCTTTTACAGTTTCATCAAGCACTAATAAAGTTGACACAAGAGCCAGAGGAAGATATGCAAGTTTAAAATTAGCTAATACAGCTGCTGGAGAAAGTTGGAGATTTGGAACTTTTCAAGTAGATATACAACCAGATGGGAGAAGATAATGACAAAAATTGTAGTAAGATTACCAGAACCTAGAAAAGAATATAGTGAAGATAACCAAAGACAAATCAACAGATCTATAAGTTTGATTGTAGAACAATTAAATGCTACATACCTAACACAATTAAAAGAAGACCAAGAAAGATATAGTTGGTTTATAAATTAAATGGCTAATATTTATAAAAATGCAAAACATGATTTTACCGGTACAGGTAATGTTTCTGTATATACAGTTCCAGAAAACTCTAGAGCTATCATAAAATCTATTTTGATAACAGATGACTCCGGTAGTGGGGATTCTGTTCAAGTTGATTTAGTTACACCGACTTCAGCAGGAAGTGCAGTATTTAATTTATTTAAAGCAAAATCAATAACTTCTAATCAATCATTACAATTACTAACCGAACCCTTAATTATGATGGAAGGTGAAATATTAAGAATGACAGCAACTACTGCCGATCGTTTATTTGCTATCGTTTCTATATTAGAAATAAACAGAGAGGACTTATAATGCCAATTGTCAAACAAAAATCAGAAAAAATATACGAAAAACAGGTGGATGGTAAAACTATACCGGTTATTACACCTGAAGTAATATTAACTATTACACACAAAGAAACTGGAAGAGAGTATCTTTCAGAAAAAGAAGCAGAAGATGATATTAACAGCCCACATACAAGCACTACTAAAGATCATATTAAGAGAGATGTTGAAATAAAGATAGCAGAAATGCCCCCTCTTGGTGGGTCTAGTAAGATGTAAGTTAGTTGACTAGACACAAAAACTCTAGTAAATTGTGGTACAATCGCATATATACAAGTCTTGCGAACTTGCTTTTCAACAATATAATATAGATAAAATATGGGATTCTTTAAAAAAATATTTAAACCAGTATCAAAAGTATTAGACAAAATAATACCTAACGAGATTAAACCTTTATTACCCTATGCTTCAGCATTTGCACCTTATATGTTGCCAGCAGGTTTATCATTTGGTACCGGTATTATGTCTAATCCTTTAATAGCCAGAGCAGTGGCTAGTGGTGGTATTAATGCTTTATCTCAATTAGCTCAAGAAGGTAATGAAGGAGATTTAAATGCAATGTCTTTAGGACTTGCAAGTTTACAAGGTGCGATGGGAGCTGAAGGTGCAGCTGATAAATTTAGAAATTGGAAAAATCCTGGTGAAGCTAGTTATACTAGTATTCCTCGAGGAAGTATTCCTGGTCAATCAGGAGGTTTTAAAACTACGTATGATACAAGTAAATTAAGTTTTTTAGATAAAGCTAAAAACTGGGGTTTAGAAGGATTGGCTAGAGGTTCAGAATTTGTAGGAGAAGCTGGAGATATATTAAGACCAGGTGGAAAAGAATTAACAATGAAGAATATAATGAAAGCAGCATCACTACCATTTATACAAGGTACAGGAGATGCAATGGCATTTGAAGCAGATGCAGCAATGAAAGCTTATGAAGAAGCACTCGCAGCATACAATGCAGAGCAAGGTTCTTTAGGAACTGATGAAGGTAGAAGAGCAGCGATTCTTGCAGCTATGAGAGCTTACAACCATCCAGAAGAATTAATTGAAAGTACATTAGCAGAGTTAGGTTTAAGAGATGGTGGTAGAGTAGGATATAGTACAGGGGGTATTACAGATATTTTTGCAGAAACAAATTTTAGTCCACCAAACTTTGGTGGTATAGAAGAAGCAATAGGTAACATAGAAGAAGAAAATGATTTAATAACTAGCAGACAAAAAGATTTATTTATGTTGTTAGACGAAGCTATAATGAAGGGAGATAGTGATAAAATATTGGAAATACAATCAGATTGGTATAAAGAGTTTGGAATACCAATGCCAATGTCAGAAAACATCACAGAAGAATCTGTTACACAAATGGCTGCACAAGGTGGTATAATGGGTTATAATAAGGGGGGAAGTGTGTTACCTCCGGGAATAGAAATGGATTATAGAGGTGGTGGATTTATTCCTATGGGTTCTCAAGAAAGAGCTGACGACGTTCCAGCAAGAGTGAGTAAAAACGAATTTGTAATGACTGCTGATGCAGTGCGTGCAGCAGGTGGAGGAAGTGTAAATAAAGGAGCACAACGTATGTATGATTTAATGAACAATTTAGAGGCAAGAGCATAATGGCAGTAACAGAAACAAGGCAACTCGTAAACCCAACACTAGAAGGTTCGCTTACAGCGTTCCTTAAAAAATTAGATCCACTTGGTGGACAAACAATTAATACAGCAGCGTATGCACCACAAGTTGCAGCAAGAAATACTTTACAGACAGCACCAGAAACAGCCGCGGCTGGTTTAGGTGCATTAACAGGTACAGGAGCGGGGGCCGCGGATGTTGCTGGTTCTATTGCTTCTTACATGTCGCCTTATCAGCAACAAGTTATTGACACATCTTTAGCAGAATTTGACAGAAATGCGGCAATCCAACAAACAGGTTTAAGAGATCAAGCTATCTCACGTGGTGCTTATGGGGGTGGTAGAGAAGGTGTTATGCAAGCTGAAGCTATGAGAGGCAATCAAATGAATAGGGCTAGTCTTCAAGCACAATTATTAAATCAAGCTTTCAATCAAGCACAAGCAGCAAGAGGCGCAGACTTACAAGCTCAACAAGGTTTAGGTCAATACCAACAAGCATTGGGTCAAGCCCAACAAGGATTTGAACAAGCTAAATTAGATGCATCACAAATTGCAGCTAGAGAAGCAGAGTTTGAGGACTTTACAAGATTAGGATTAGTTGGACAACAACTAGCACAAATACAACCAGGAGCCTTCGCTTCGCAAACTGTAGGTTACGCACCTCCAGCAGCACCAGCAAGTCCTATGACTAACTTCTTAACAGGAGCAGCAGGTGGTGCAGGTATCATGGGTAAATTAGGATTATTTAGTTAATGAGTAGAATTTTAAGAAGACCGATGTTTAGAGGGGGTGGTAAAGTTTCTAGCTATGGAACTGGTATTGCTAGTGGCTTAACTAATCAACCTCGAGGTTATGCACGGGGTGGATCAATTCACACTCCTAAAAGAGGAATAGTAAAAGGACCTGGTTCTTATTCATATGCTGAAAATTGGAAAAATATAAATTGGAAAAATGTATCGGACTCAGCAAAAAGTACAGGTTCTCAAATAGTTCAAAAAGCAAAAGACAAAGTTTCAACAGGCACAAATAAAACAAAAAATCTTTACAATAAATCTAAAAACTTTTTAAAATCTAAAAATTTTAGTGAAAAAGGAATAATGAAAGCACTTAAAAAGTATGGTCCTAGATATGCAAAAAACATTGGTAGTTTTGCAAGTGGAGTAAGTTCGAGATTTCCTATGACTACAACTGTAGGATCACGACTTGGTCCTTATTATGCAATGTGGAAAGCTGCAGAAGCTACACCTGTAGATAAAAAATATGGCCTTAGTAGAGCAGATAATTTATTTGCACCTTTTAAAACTGGTGAAGATTCTAAAGAATATTTTGAGAAGAAATTTAAAAGAAATTATGAACAATCCTCTAACCCTAATAACTTTTGGAGATATGATCCAGGGAAATGGGGACCACGAGAAGACCATCCTGATTATGATCCGAAAAAAGTAAAATGGAATCCTTGGTCTAAAGATACAGGAGCAGCTGATACTCCAATACGTTACGATAGTCAGGGAAATATTATTAGATACAACGATGCAGAATCAATGTTTGGATTAAAAGTATTACCTGCAACAGTTGATCAAGAAAAATCAAATGTGGGAGGTAGAGTATTTGAGGGTATGGAAGGGGAAATAATAGGAGATCCACGAAACCCATTACCTGATTCACCACCAGCTCCACTAACAATGAAACAACAAGTAGAAAAAGACAAAGAATTGTTTGCGGAACTATTAGGTGAAGGTGAAGCTAGAGGTAAAGATGTATCGGATATGTTATTAAGATTTGCAGGTTCAGGTGGTAATACGGTAGGTGAAAAATTCCAACAATACATTGGTGCAGAAGCCATGGCTGGCCCTAGTAGAACAGAAAAAATTAATCAAGCTGCAGCAAGTTTAGCTATTAACGATTACATCGCCGGTAAGAGATCTAAAGAAAACATGGAGATGATGTTAGAGAAAACTAGATTTGGAGTTGACTATACTATAGATGCTCAAAAAGCTGCTAAAGATATTAAAGGTATGGACTTTCAGGAAGCTTTAAGTTTCTATGCGGAAAATGTATTTAAAGGTAAAAAAGGTAGAATGGATCCTCAAGTTATTAAAGGTGTCTTAACCATACAAATGCCAGGTAAACAAATTAATACTAAAACTTTTAGTAAGAAAAATAAAAATGAAGTAGCTGGATTAGATGCTACTGAATTTTTTGAAGGTATAAATATTGTAACATATAAAGGTGGAAAAATGCTTGTTGAAAGAGTAGGAGATATTGTTACAGAAGTTCCCGATTTATTTATAACATAAGGAGAATATAATCTATGGCAAGTTTAAAAGACTCAGGATTTATCGTAGGAGATTCTTCAAGCAGTGATGACGATGATATCGGAATCATAAGATCTACATTATCAGGCATAGCATCAGGTGTATTTAAAATACCTGAAGGATTTTTTTCTTTAGGTGCAAATTTACTTGACTTAGGTTTAAATACTAATACTGCAGCCAGCGTAGAAAAATTCTTTGACACAATCAACCCTTTTGACGAAGCGGCAGAAGCAACAACAGCCGGACGGATCGCGGAGCTTATAGTTAACATTGGAGTTCCAGGTGGTATTGCTTTCAAAGCTGGTAAGAATTTAACAAAAGCAGCACTCGCTGCAAAACAAAACGGTAATTATTATACACTAACAGGAACAGGATTAGCCGACGATGTTATTTCTAAAGGTGTACCCAAAGCTACTAAATGGAATGTAGCTCCCATTAACAAAGAAGTACAAGAACTAGCTTTAAATAAAAAAGGAAAATTTTTAGAGTATGCTGGTGGAGCTGGATTAGGTGGAGTTGCTGAAGGTGTGTTTGTGGGTGATGTTGATAAGGCAGGAACTCTAGGAGATTTTATAGGTGGACCTACTAAACTAGATAGAGAAACAGGTGGTAGTGGAAGAACGCAAGCGGGTAGAGACTTAGCTAACAGATTAAAATTTGGTGTAGAAGGTGGACTGTTTACTGCTGGTATTGGTCTAGGGGGTGTAGGTTTTAATAGGTTAAGAAAAGGACCAATAGATACTGGTAGGGCAATTAGTGATCCTATGGAAAAATTTTGGAATAACTTATTTGGTAATTTAAGTAAGAGAGGTAAAAAAGGAACAGTTACTTTTGAAGCAACAGACGCTATAAGAACTGGTGTAGATGCTAATAAAAGATTAGGACTAGACGCAGCCAATACAATAGAAAACCAACTCTATAGACTTTATCCTAAGATGGAAAAATACTGGGCTAGTGATGACGGTATAAAAGAATTAGCTAAAAAGAAAGAAGCTTTAAATAAAACTTTATTAGATGGTTTAGATAATCCGATTTACGAAACTAAACAATTAACTAGAAAAGGAAAGGAATCTGGTTTTACTTTAGATGAAGTGATGGCTGGTAGAACACAAGATGGAAAAATAATTGATGACGCTGCTTCATTAATGGAAGATGGCTTTACTTTAAAATTTGGTAATGTAACAGATGATGCTTTTGAAAGTTTTTCTAAAGAATTAGATAACAGTAAAAGCTATGGCAAAGGTGCCCCAATACAAGAAGTAAAAGATAATATTAGATTTGAAATGGATCTATTGAGAAATAAATGGGGAGATCTATTTAGTTCTTATGGTCGAATGCTTACTCCTAAAGAATTAGCTAACTTTAAAAGCTCAGCAGGAAATAAGATGAAAGATTTTATAGATGCGGGTTCTAAAATTTTTAAAGATAAAACAAGTTCTATTAGTATCTTAGAAAAATTACCTGTAACAAGTCCTATTCTTAAAGAATTTGCATCTGAAATAGACAGAGCCGCTCAAACATATGGAGTTAAATTAACACCTGATGAAATTAACGGTATTATTAGAGATACATATAATAGTGCAGTATTAGAAAGAGGATTTAATCTTAATCAAAGAAGTGGAATATTTTTTAAAAACACTCCTAGAATTTTAGGGTGGGGAGAAAAGACTTTATTAGGTGCTTTTAAAAGAGAAGGTGAACAGGCTAGAAAATATTTTAGAGAAGGGCTAAGTCAACCTATAGAGAAAGGAACAAATTTATCTCAAATAGATGATATTGTATTACCAGATGGGAGTATATTTGCACGAAAAAAATTACTTAAAGAACTTGTAGGTAAGTCTAATGATGGTTTAAACACTGCCATTACTGGTACCAATAGAATTGCTAATTTAGTTATAAGAGGTGAAGTTAATCAAGAAATAATACGAAATTCTGCAAGACAAAAAAAATTAGTAGACGATTGGTTAAAAAGTGTAGACGAGATAGGTGAAGCGGCAACCATAGAAAAATCAGGACCACGTCCTAAAGCTCCAGAAATTGTAGACACTGCAGAAGATGCTAAAAAATACTTTGGTGGAGTACGAGGTCAAATGGGAACGGGAGGTCAAAAATCTACAGGAGATTATGTAGAGATGGTAGCTAGAGAAGATCCTACTCCAATAAGAGGCATAAGACCTTTAACTGTAACTGATGGAGAAATAAAAAGTTTAGGTGCAGATCTTACTAATAATTTAAACGGTAAATTTGCTTTAACAGGTAATGCTGAGGCATTAATTAAAGGAGATATAGTCCAAGAATCGTCTAACTTAGGTTACTTATTATATAAAAATGCTATTCTTTATCCTAAAGCTGGAGCTCAATTAGCTAAAACAGTATTAGGTCCTGTAACCCACGCTCGTAACTTTTTAAGTGCGATGGCTTTTGCTGGAGCTAATGGTGTATTATTAAATAATGAATTTGGTGCACTTAAAAAAGCATGGAATAGTTCTATGGGTCCTGCGTTTACCGGTAAAAACACTCCACAGTCTCAAGCTTTTTATAGAAAGTTATTAGATCTTGGAGTTGTTAACTCTAACGTATCACAAGGAGACTTAAATAGACTGTTAAGTGATGTTAAGTTTGGAGAAACTATAGGTAAACTAGAAGGTAAAACTATTAATAATATAGTTAACCTTATGTCTCGTGGTAAAAAGTTTGCTCAAGACGCATACACAGCTGAAGATGACTTTTGGAAAATCTTTAGTTGGATAGGAGAAAAAACAAGATTAGAAAAAGGTTTAAGAGAAATACCAAATGAAAAAGGTTTAGCCTTTGGTGATGATGTTATTGAAGTTTTAGATGATGGTACAACTAGAAATCTAGGAAAATTTAATGAAGAATTTTTAGAAAAAAGAGCAGCTGATTTAGTGAAAAACAACGTGCCTAACTATGCATATGTTTCTGACTTTGTACAAGGCTTAAGAAAATATCCTGTTGGAAACTTTGTATCTTTCCCTGCAGAAATTATGAGAACTTCAACTAACATTGTTGAAACTGCTTTAAAAGAAATTAATTTTAAAATTCAATTACCAAGTGGAGCCATCGTTCAACCTTTTAAATCTATAGGTAAACAAAGATTAAGAGGAATGGCTTTAACAACGGCTGTAGTTCCAGCTTCAATTGCAACAGGAGCTGCAATGCTTTACGATGTAACTAAAGATGAAATTGAAGCACTAAGAAGATATGTACCAAAATGGTCTAAGAATTCTACTTTAATACCTATAAGAAATGAAGACGGTAAACTATCTTACATAGATTTCTCTCGAATGAATGCTTACGATTTATTATTAAAACCTATTCAAGGAGTTATTAATTCTATTGATGCTGGTAGAACAGATAACAATGGAATCATGGCAGACTTTGTAAAAGGTTTAGCAGAAGGTACTAAAGAAATAGCTTCTCCATTTATTACAAGTTCTTTATGGGTTGAAGCATTACAAGATGTTTTACCTACAGCTATTTTAGGAAGAGGCGGATTAGATGCTCAAGGGAGAAGAATTTATAATGAAGCAGATAGTGCAGGAAATAAACTTATGGCTAGAATGATGCATTTAATAGATGCAGTAGCTCCATTTAATGCTTCCCAAATGAATAGATTATTTAAAGCCTCTATGCCTGAAGGTAGTGCATTAAGTTATGACAAATATGGTAAAGATTATGAATTAGGTAAAGAACTTTCAGGTTTAGTTGGACTAAGAGCAGTTGATGTCGAGCCAGAAAAAGGAATTAAATATAAAATTAATGAGTATCAAAAAAATGTTAGAAATGCTCGATCATTATTTACAAGTAAAATATTAAAAGGTGGTCCTGTTTCTCCAGAAGAAGTAGTAGATGCGTATATTAATGCAAACAGAGCTATGTACGAAACTAATAAAATAATGTACAGAGACATAGAAGCGGCTAAAACATTAGGTATGACATCTACAGCAGTTGAAACATCAATGGACGAAAGGGGAGCGGGAGCTGCTTATGATTATTTAGAAACTGGAACCTTTAAACCTTACACAGTTTCTGAGGCAGTAGAACAAGTATTCCAACACAACGCAGATATGTTGGGAGTAGCCAATCCATTAGATGCAGCAGGACCTGTTTTAGATAGGATTGCAGAAATATTAGAATCTATACCTATGGGAGAAGATATTTTTCCAGATCTAGATAATCCATTTAGTGTGAGTTTAGGAGAAGCAGCTGGTAATATTTACAATGCTGTTATCCCACCTCAAGTAAATAATAATTTCTTAGGTGCGGCTAATGTAAATCTAAATCAAGTCCAAGGCGTTACCCCTAATTTTAATCAACTAAAAACCCAAGATCAAAAACTTCGAAGAATCAGCGACGTTAATAGTTTAATTAATACTTAATCATTATGGCTATAGAACCCAAAACAACAAGAGAACACATCATATCACTTTACGGACATATGACGGGTATCAAAAAAGATATCAATAAAATCAAAACAAACGATTTAAAACATATCCACGAAGACGTTGAGAAATTGGGCGGTAAGATAGATAAGTTCTATTGGGTTCTCTTAATAGTTGCGGGAACAACTACACTTTTCGTGCTAGATTTATTATTTAACAAATAGGAGAAAAATTATGCAACTAAGTAAACATTTTAAATTAATAGAATTCACTAAGTCCATGACTGCTACTCGTAAGGGTATTAAAAATGAACCAGGTGCAGGTGATATTAAAAATTTAGGGGATGTATGTTATGAAATATTGGAACCGGTTCGTGCGAAGTTTGATAAACCCATTACTATTACCTCTGGCTACAGATCGGAAGCACTTTGCGAAGCTATCGGCTCGAAAAAAACGAGCCAGCATGCTAAAGGCCAGGCGGTTGACTTTGAAATAGCCGGTGTTCCAAACATTCAAGTAGCTTATTGGATACAAGCCAACTGTGACTTCGATCAATTGATCCTCGAGTTTTATGATTCTGAAGATCCGGCTGGGGGCTGGGTCCACTGCAGCTATAGTGAAAAAGGATCTAATAGAAAACAAGTTTTAACTTACGATGGGAAGAGCTATGAAGATGGACTTCCAGATATGGAATGGAAAGACGGACAAGTAGTAGGATAGTATTATGCAAAACAGTTTGTTGGTGCATAAGCATCTTATTATTCGTGCCGAAGCTGTAAGACCTCCCACCGACGAAGAACAACTTACTAATTGGTTAATAGAATTTATTGAGTCTATCAATATGAAAATAATGATGGGACCTTACGTTAAGTATTGTTCAATGAAGGGTAATCGAGGCATCACTGGTATTGCTGTTATAGAAACTTCTCACATAGTAATGCACGTTTGGGATGAACCTCACCCAGCACTAATGCAATTTGATATTTATTCTTGTGGAGAATTTAAACACACAGAGATCTGTAAAAAAATTATGGAAGATTTTGATATTCACAAAATTGAATATAAATATTTGAACCGCGAAACTGGATTACAGGATATATAATCTCATTCTAAATTTTCGACAAAAAATACTTTTGTCTTAGAAAATCCCAATTAATTATTTTCTTTATTCCATTGAAGCAATAACAAAACAATTATTAAATAAATAAAAACTATTAATCCTATACTTATAAATAAATTCATTTACAGATACATCCAAAGAAGTCCCCACTACCATCATTCATTATATGTTGGTTAACAGGGTAATCTGCATAAGTACTTAATTTAATTCTTAAAATGTCACACAAAGCAAAACAGTCAATGCCTTTAGTAAAGAGTTTAACATCTGCCAACATAGTTTTAGTTACAGGGACTAGATGATACAAACCATCTGTCAGAATTATTAAATCCATTCTTTCCAATCCTCATCCATAATAGTATTAGCAATGTCCATTTTAGATCTTAAGGCTTTTACTATCTTTTCATCTACAGTTTTAGGTGCTATAAGGTCGATGTATGTTACTGATTTACTCTGACCTATTCTATGTGCTCTATCTTCTGATTGTAATCTTTTTTCTAAGTCATAACCATTAGAATAATAAATTACATTATTGGCTGCCGTTAAAGTTATCCCGTAACCAGCTGTTTGAGGATTACCGACAAAAAACCTAACATTAGAATTAGGATCTTGAAACTTTTTAATAGCATCGGCTCTGTCTTGAGAACTTATGGCTCCATAATATTGTACTATAGAGTCTTCTCCATATTCTTCACTAATGTTTTCTACTATATTTTCAATATCATAAATATAATTAGCCCAAATAATGACTTTTCCTTCTACTTCTTCAAGCAAACTTAAAAGTTCTTTTATTCTATTGTTTTTAATTTTAGTTATAGTGCCGTCATCATTCTTTAAATGACCACAAGTAATTTGGTGTAAGCGCATTAATTGAGTTAAAACATGAGGAGCGGTAGCCATCTTACCTTTTAATAGAGCGAGAGCCGCGGATTTCATCGTTGCATAGGCTTTACTTTGTTCTTCAGTAAGTTCTATCTCCCTTTTAGTATATATTTTGTCAGGAAGGTCTAAACAATCTTCTTTTAAAACCCTATAAGAAAAAGCCTTAATAATATCAGCCAACTCATCAAGTCTTTTATAACTGCCTACTAATTGAACTCTACGACCTCCAAAATTTCTTTCAATCATATGAGCGTATCTATTTCTAAAAGCATAGAAAGAATCAAATCCTAATAAAAATTCATTTAAAAAATTACATTGAGTAAATAAATCTAAAGGACTTTTTGTAACGGGAGAACCTGTAAGTATTCTTCTATATTTGGCCTGTTTTCCCAAGTGCAAAATTGATTTAGTACGTTTAGCAGTAGGATTTTTAATAGTAGTAGACTCATCAACTGCAAGTATAGTGGTGTGTGATCTTAAAAATTTAGCAGCGAAGTCTAAACCTTTTTTAGTACTTAAAGCCTCAACATTCATTATAAGGATGTGAAGGTCATGTCCTGTTTCAAATAATAATCGATACTCTTTATCCTTTGTCTTAGATGTTGAAGCAGTCCATAATACCATTGTGGGTTGTATGTGACTAGGTAAATGTATTGGGATTTCTTGAGTAAACCAATTGTTATAAACACCTTTTGGTGCTATAATTAGCGCCCCATTTATTTTACCTTTATCATAAAGCATAGCCATATTATCAACTAATACTTTGGACTTACCAGTACCCATCTCCATAAAATAGCCATATTCGCTTTTATCCCACGATTTTTCTAAAGCAATCATTTGATGCTTATAAGGTGGAGTCTTAAATTTATAATTTATCATTTTTTCTTCTTTCTTTGTTGACAATTATATAAATTCCTATACAAGATATGTCAAGAAAAAAGAATGAAGAATGAAAAATAAAATTTTTGAATTATATAAACCAAATTCTTTAAGAGAATTTTTAGAATTTTATAAAAATAATCCTGAAGAAAAATTTGTCTATGTGGCACAACAACCACCAGCAAATATAAATATATTAAGTGCATCCGATTTTGGATACTTAGTTATTTGTTTACCAAACACAGGACCAGAGTCTCAAGCAATTTATTCAACACAACCTTTCGTAAGAAAGATGAAAAAAAATTTACAAGATTTTAGACCACAAGATTATTTATTAGCAATAGGAGATCCTATTATAATTGGGATTTGCAATATTGCTATAAGTGATGTAACCAACGGAAAGTTTAATGTTTTAAAATGGGATAGAAGAGAGTATAGATACTACCCATTAGAATTAGACTTTTATAACTAGAAAGGTAGAAAGATGAGTAATGATGTACAAAACATGATGCTAAAAGATTCGAAAGATCTTTTAGATAATGTAGAAATAACGACGATAGCTGCAGAATGCGTTAAGCTTAAAGCAAAAGAAGACGAGATTGCTGCACTAGAAGAACAGTTGAAAGCGAAAAAAGCAGAAGCTGATGATATAGGTTCTAGAGTAATTCCAGAATTGTTAGCAGAACAAGGTTTGTCTGAACTTAAACTTCAAGATGGATCTAAAGTTTCTGTTAAAAAAGAATTTAGAGCAACTATTCCTAAAGATGAGGCAAGAAGGGAAAGTTGTTTACAATGGCTTCGTGACCAAGGGTTGGGTGACATTATTAAAAACAATGTTATTGTATCTTTTGGTAAAGGAGAAGATGACAAGGCTGAGCAAATGCTTAACCTTGCAGCTGAACATGGTTTTAATCCACAGCAGAAATCTGATGTGGCTTGGAATACATTGACAGCTCTATATCAGGAGCGTGTTCAAGCCGGTTTGGACATGCCTTCTGATAGCTTTAGTCTTTGGATTAAAGATAAAACTAAAATAAGCCGGAAATAACTAATGGAGAATGTGTAATGAGTAATGAAGTAATGAAAAAAGACACAGGGTCAGTAGCCTTATTTGGTAATGACCTACAAAAAGGTTTTGAGAACATGACGCAAGAAGATATGGCGTTACCGTTTGTCAGAATCTTAGGACAACTATCACCTCAGGTAACTGACGGTGATGCAAAGTATATAGCAAGTGCTAAACCAGGCATGATCTATAATACTGTTACCAGCGAGTGTTTCGATGGTAAGCAAGGTATCAAGGTTATTCCTTGTTACTACAAAAAGGATTATCCAGAATGGTCGGATAGAGGGGACGGACCAGGTGCTCCAGTCGCAGTTCATCTACCGAACAGTCCGATAATCCAAACAGGTAAGAGAGATGGTTCTAAAATTAGATTACCAAATGGTAATTATTTAGAAGAAACAGCTTCTTACTATGTTCTGGTTGAAACAAAAGGAGGTGCAATGACACCAGCGTTGATTACTATGAAGTCGACGCAGCTTAACGTCAGTAAAAAATGGAATTCTATGATGAAGACCATACAAATATCTGATGGAAAAGGTGGAATGGTTATCCCTCCAATGCATGGGGTTGTGTATAAGTTATCATCTGTATTACAAAAGAACGATAAAGGTTCTTGGTATGGTTGGTCTGTTACACAAGACAGAATAATGGGACAAAAGGATAAAACTTTATACCTAACGGCTAAAGATTTTAATTCTAGTGTCTCTAAAGGAAACGTGCAAACAAAAGCTGATGTGGAAGAGAAAGCTAAAGATAGTACTCCGTACTAAATTTAGTTTGAGGGAGGAGCGATTTATTTATCGCTCCCCCTTTACAAAGAAATGAGAATGTAATATATGAAGAAATTCAAAACAATTTTTAGCGGATTAACAATAGCATATGGACAATACCAACCCGGTGACAGAGGAGAGAATGGTAAACAACAAGGAAAAGCCTTTATTGTTCGTAAAGACGTTACCGACGGGCTTTGGGACAATCATCTCGCAGGAAAAGGTGCAGCCTTGGGAATCATCCCTATTACGGAAAATAATGATTGTAGGTGGGGTTGTATTGATATTGACGAATATAACTTTAATCATCTTAGCCTCGTTAAAAGCATTAGGAATCTCAATCTTCCATTAATAGTCTGCCGTAGTAAATCAGGTGGTGCACACGTATTTTTATTTACTAAAGAAAATATTCCAGCATCTTTGATGCAATCAAAATTAAAACAAATAGCAATCATACTTGGATATGAAGGATCAGAAATTTTTCCTAAACAAACAGAGATATTAGTGGATCGTGGGGACACTGGTAACTTTTTAAATTTACCCTACTACAATGGAATGAAAGGACTGCGTTATGCTATCAACGATACTGGCGCCGGTTGTACACTTGAGGAATTTTATAAGCTCTATGATCTTCTGGCTTGCCGAAGGGATCAGGTGGAACAAATTAAAACGGAAGAGAAAAAAATAGAAGAGGCATTTCCTGGTGGTCCTCCTTGTTTAAACAAATTGGCAACAATTGGTTTTGGGGAGGGCTCACGGAATAATGCATTATTTAATATAGCAGTTTATTATAAACAATCACATCCTGATACTTGGGAAGATGAAATTGTAAAAGCTAATTCTAAATATATGGATCCAGCTTTAAGTAATAATGAAGTTCAACAATTAATTAAATCAGTAAATAGAAAAGGCTATGATAAATATAGATGTAAAGATGCACCTATTAATTCGGTCTGTCAGGCTAGCTTATGTAGAACTAAAAGATTTGGTGTAGGGTTTGGTGAAGAAGAGATGCCTATACTTGGAAGTTTAACTAAATATACTTCAAATCCCCCACAATGGTTTTTAGATGTAGCAGATAAAAGAATAGAATTAAAATCAGAACAACTTTACAATCCAGGTATGTTTGCTTTAGCATGTTTAGATCAAGCAAATAAAATTGTACCCGTTCCTAAACCTAGAGATTGGAAACAACACTTTTTAAAACCAATGATGCAAAATTTACAAGAAGTAGAACCTTTAGCTTCTTTAGATCCTATTAATGAAATTACAGGACTTCTTCAAGATTGGACTACGAATAGACAATCGGCAAGAACTTTAGATGACATATTTAATAAACTTCCTTTTACTGAAGGAGAGTTTACATATTTTAGATTAGAAGATTTTTATGCATTTTGTAAAAAAAATAATTGGGAAATGGATAAAATAAAAACAGGTAATTTAATTAAAAGATTAGAAAATATATTTATAGAAGAAACTAGACTTAGAATTAAATCTCAACACCCACGAGTTGTTAAAATTAAAACAATGAAAAAGGTTGAAGCTGCTATTTCTAAAGTTCCTTACCAACAAGAAGATTTTTAATGAAACCTTTAGTAGCAAGTACAACCTTAGTAGCATTAAAAGATTTAGTTTCTGCTAGATTAAAAGATAGTTATGTAGAACACCCTCAAGATAGAAAATATCAAGAAGTAGAAAAAGCTGTATTAAAAGAAGGATTATTACTTCCTATAAAAGTTAGAAAATCTGACATGACGGTGATTACAGGAAATCAAAGATGTTGGTTTGCTAAAAAACATGGCTATACGCATATTTCTGTGGAGTATGTAGAATGAAATATTCTAAAGATGTAGGACCTAATTGGCATTTAAGATTTAGATTAATAATACAAGAACTAACAGAAGAACTAGAACTAACACAAATACACTTAAACATAGCTGAGAGGAAACTAAAGAAGTATGAAGACAATAATACTAGGTCCACCAGGAACGGGCAAAACAACAACGTTGTTAAACTTAGTGGACGAATTCATTCAAAAAGGAATTAGACCTAAACAAATAGGTTATTTTTCTTTTACCAAAAAAGCAGCCACCGAAGCTGCAACCAGAGCTGCCGATAAATTTGGTTTAGATATTGAAAATGATTTAACTAATTTTAGAACTCTTCATTCTTATGCTTTCAATCAATTAGGTATGACTAAAGAAAAAATGATGAAGACCGAAGACTATAAAGAATTTGGGCAGAAATGTGGCATACCTATTAAGACTGCAAAGTTCTCAAATGACGACGGTACCTTTAATTCTGACAATGAGTATCTTACAATAATAAATACAGCTGCAGTTAAAAGAATGGATCTTTTAGAATACTATGATTCAAGAAAAAATATTATAGATATAGAACGAAACACTTTGTATCTTCTTGCCGAAGAACTAAATAGATTTAAAAAAGAAAAAAATTTAAAAGATTTTAATGATCTTTTAGAAAATTTTATAGAAAAAAATATTAAAAATACTTTTGAAGTTTTATTTATAGATGAAGCACAAGACTTATCTCTTTTACAATGGGATATGGTTAGGTGTATTTGGGCTAATGCCAAGAAAACTTACATTGCCGGTGACGACGACCAAGCTATATTTAAATGGGCTGGTGCAGATGTGGATCATTTCATTGCACTTAAAGAAGAAGTAAATGATATTAAAGTATTAGACCAATCTTATCGTATACCTGGTGGACCTATTCACGAACTTTCTCAAAAAATAATAAATAAAGTACAAAATAGATTTGAAAAAAAATATAAACCAAGAGAAGAAATAGGCATATTAAAAAGATATTCCGATATAACTCAAGTAGATATGTCAAAAGGTGATTGGTTAGTTTTATCGTCAGCTAATTATTTTTTAGAAGACGCTAAAGATTTATGTGAAATACAAGGATGGTATTATCAATATCGTGGCAGAAATTCTATTTCATTAAAATTATTATTAGCATTAAATAATTGGGAATCTTGGCGTAAAGGCGAACTATTAAATCATTTAGAAATTAAAAACATTTATGAATATTTAGGGGAAAATGTTTTAGTAGGGTTTAGAAAAGGTAAAACTCTACACTCAGATAGTAAATATACTCTAAAAGAATGTCGAGAACAACACGGTTTAAGTACTGACAAAGTTTGGTATGATTCTTTTGAAGGTCTAGATAATATGACCGAAAACTATATTCGTAATATGAGGGCGAATGGAGAGATGATAAATAAAAATCCTCGTATAATAATGTCAACAATACACGGAGCGAAAGGAGGAGAAGCCGACAATGTTTTATTAATGCAAGACTTAACAGGTGCAGCACTAGAAACTCTTAGTCATGACCCAGATGAATTACATAGATTATTTTATACTGGAGCGACGAGAGCGAAGCGTGAATTGCACGTCTTGGATCCTAAGAACTTTGATCGTGCTTATATACTATGAAAACAGGAATATCCAATCAACACGAACGAGATGATAGTTTAGGAGCTGTCAATGAATACCGAGCAATTATAGAATTTTTAGCAAATGGTTGTGAAGTATTTAAAAATGTTAGACAACATGGTTGTATAGACATTGTAGTTATTCATCCAGATGGAACTATAGAAAAACTAGATGTTAAAACAAGATGTGAACGAAAAAGAGACGGATCTCCTATACACAGATCCTTATCTGATAAACAAAAACAATGGGGTGTAAGATTATTTTATATAGATGAAAATCATGAAGGACACTACCATCCACCGAAAGGACTATATCATGACGAATAAAGAGATGTTTAAAGGAGTAGAATATGAATCACTTGATAAGCAGATTGGAGGGAAACACTATCGAAATATGAAGATTCAACCAGCTGAGTTTATAAATGAAAATAAACTCTTGTTTGCTGAGGGAAATGCTATAAAGTACATTTGCAGACATTCAATAAAAGGAAAAGAAGAGGACGTGAGAAAAGCTATTCATTACCTAGAAATGATTTTAGAAAGGGATTACTCGTGAGAAGTACTCAGATCCCACTCTTTGCACCCGAAACCGAATGGGTTGCTCCACATGAACTTAAAGATTTATCAGGCGCGAAAGAAGTTGCGATTGACTTAGAAACCTATGATCCTCATTTAATGACCCTAGGGTCAGGTAATGTGACTCAAAAAGGGCACATTGTAGGCGTTGCCGTGGCCGTAGAGGGGTGGTCAGGCTATTATCCGATAGGTCATGAGGGTGGTGGAAATATGGACAAAAAACTTGTTTTAGAGTGGGTTCAAGACTTAGTAAACCAAGAGAAAACTACCTTTATATTTCACAATGCAATGTATGATGTCTGTTGGTTGAGATCTGCTGGTATTAAAATTAGAGGTAAGATTGTTGATACTATGATTGCAGCATCTTTAATTGATGAGAATAGATTATCTTATCAATTAAATACCCTTGCAAAATTTTATGCAGGGATTGGTAAAGATGAAAAAATATTACAAGAAGCAGCTAAAAGTTATTCGATAAATGCTAAAGCAGAAATGTATAAATTACCCGCAATGTATGTAGGTGAGTATGCAGAACGTGATGCCGAAGCTACCTTAAAACTTTGGCAAAGATTAAATATAGAATTACATAATCAAGAATTAATGGATGTCTTTACATTAGAGACAAAACTATTTCCTTGTTTAGTAGACATGAGATTCAAAGGTGTAAAAGTTGATCTTGAACATGCAGACAATTTGAAAAAAAATCTTATGGAACGAGAGTCCAAAATTATCAGTAAAATCAAAAGTTTAACAGGAATTGAGGTTGAAATACATGCAGCTAGAAGCATCGCAAAAGCGTTCGACAAATTAAAACTTCCATATGATAGAACTGAAAAAAGTAATGAACCTAGCTTTACAAAAAACTTTTTACAAAACCATCCTCATGAGTTAGCGAGATCAATTGCAGACGCAAGAGAGATTAATAAAGCACATACAACTTTTATAGATTCTATTACCAAACATGCACACAATGGAAGAATACATGCAGACATAAATCAAATTAGATCAGATGCTGGTGGAACGGTAACAGGTAGATTCTCTATGAGCAATCCAAACTTACAGCAAATTCCAGCGAGGCACCCGGAGCTGGGACCGATGATTAGATCTATTTTTATTCCAGAAGAAAAATGTAAATGGGGATCGTTTGACTACTCACAACAAGAGCCTAGAATTTTAGTACACTATGCTAAATTACAAAACTTAGATGGTGTCGATGAAATTGTTGCAGCGTACAATACTGGTGACGCAGACTTTCACCAAGTTGTAGCGGATATGGCAGGTATTAAACGTAAGCAAGCCAAGACAATTAATTTAGGATTAATGTATGGCATGGGAAAAAATAAGTTAATGTCAGAGTTGGGTTTAATGAAAGAATCGGCAGAAAAATTAATTAAGCAATACCATGTTAAGGCACCGTTCGTAAAACAATTAATGGATAATGTATCTCGTAAGGCAAACGATAGGGGAAAAATTAGAACATTAGGTGGTAGAGCATGTCACTTTGACTTGTGGCAGCCAGTACAATTTGGAGTTTTTAAACCATTACCATTAGAACAAGCTAGAAAAGAATATGATGAGCCTTTAAAAAGAGCCTTTACTTACAAGGCTTTAAACAAATTAATACAAGGATCAGCAGCCGATATGACTAAAAAAAGTATGGTGGCGCTGTATGAAAATGGTATAATACCACACATACAGATTCACGACGAGGTAGATATTTCTGTAGAATCTGATAAAAAGGCAGAGGAAATAATTGAAATTATGGAATCAGCAGTTGATCTGAAGGTTCCAAACAAAGTAGATTATGAATCTGGTCCCAGTTGGGGCGAAATTAAATAGGAGGAATTATGGAAAAAATTAAATTACTTAGTCAAAAAATTTGGCTAGATTATAATCATTACATTATTGGTGCGGGAATAGGTCTTGTTGTTGGAATAATATTATTCTAATTTTTTAAACTCTAACAAGGGAGGATCTATGGGAAAATTAAAAAAACTCTGGATCAGATTTAAAGTGCACTTACTTAAAAGTTACTTTGAAATGAATGGGATACTACAAAAAAAGAATAAAAAATGATTGAAAAATTAATGACGTTACTAGTGGGAATCTTGCTAGCGTTAGCTGGTTGGACACTCACTAGAACGTTTGATCTTTCTACTAATCAAGCAGTACAACTAGATAAAGTTTCTAAACTAGAAAGAAAAGTAGAAAAAATGGAAGACCAAATGCTTCTTATGATGAATTCAGATGAAGAAATAATGAAACAACACGAAGACTTATTTAAAAAATTAGAAAAATCAAACACAGGATATAATTATAACTAATGCCTTTCAAATCCGAAAAACAAAGAAGATGGATGCATATCAATAAACCCAAGATGGCTAAAAAATGGGAAAAAGAAGAAGCAATTATTAAGTTTAAAAAGAAAAAGAAAAGGAAAAAGAAAAAATAATGGCTAAACAACGTGGCTTATATGATAACATTCATGCTAAAAGAGCAAGAATTAAAGCAGGTTCAGGAGAAAAAATGAAAAGACCTGGAGCTAAAGGTAGACCTACTGCTAAACAATTTAAGAG
>VTLG01005948.1_pt1 | contig 30509 bp, 24 predicted proteins | sample 4694571 | NCBI WGS metagenome assembly VTLG01 (sample SAMN12604809, study PRJNA352737) | marine metagenome | biome: ENVO:00000447; feature: ENVO:00000209|ENVO:00000569|ENVO:01000036; material: ENVO:00002151; isolation source: viral sequences binned using virsorter ...
TCAATGCCAACTTTAGCGAAATATATACACTTTTTGGAACAGGGACGGCTTTATCTTCTGGTATTTCATGTAGTCAAGATGATATAACTTTTGTCGGTTCTAGTTATAATGCAGTTTGGGATAAATCTGCTAGTGCTTTTGCATTTGCAGATAACGCAAAAGCAATATTTGGTACTGGCTCTGACTTACAGATTTTCCATGATGGCAGTAATTCATATATTAAAGATGCTGGCACAGGTAACATAACAATGCAGGCTAACCAAGTTAACTTTGTTAATGCCGCTGGTAATGAAACATTGTTGCAAGTTAATCAGGATGGTGCTGTTCTTCTTCTTCATGATAATAACCAGAAACTTACTACCTCTGCTTCTGGTGTGAGTGTAACAGGAAGTTTGGTTGCGTCTAGTAGTGTTGAGGTTGGTGCATATATCATCTTTGAAGGTTCTACTGATAATGATAACGAGACTACTGTACAAGTAACAGACCCTTCTGCGGATCGTACTATCACAATTCCTGATGAAACTGGTACTTTGATGACTACTGGTGGTACTGGAAATGTTACTACTGCAATGTTGGCTGATAATTCCGTTACCGCTGCAAAGATTGCAGCTGGAGCAGTTGGTACGTCAGAAATTGCTGATGGAAGTATTGCAACTGCTGATATAGCTGACGATGCGATAACTTCTGCTAAAATTGCTGATAATGCAATAATTACTGCATTGATTGTTGATGCTGCTGTTACTTCTGCTAAGATTGCTGATGGTACTATTGTTGCACAAGACCTTGCCGATGGTGCTGTAAGTTCTGCTAAAATTCTTGATGGAACTATTGCAACTGCTGATATAGCTGACAATGCAGTAGCTACTGCGAAGATACCTGACAATGCTATAACTGCAGCTAAAATTGCTAGTAATGCGGTTACTCAATCTAAGATGGCAGACGATTCGGTAGGTTCAGCAGAATTAAATACCTTATCCACATTGTTAATTAAAAACTCTAGTGGTACAACTTTAAAGACTTGTCACTGTGCTGGTGCATAAATATATAAAAGGATAATAAAATGGCAGCTATTATAACAGAAAAATTTAGGGCGCACAATGCGAATCAGTTTCATGAGTCGTTTAGTGAATCGTCTGGAAATACATACTACCTATTTTTAGGTAAGTCAACATCATTTACTGCTGGGACTACAGGCGGTACAGACACTTCTCCCCCAACACCAGCTGATTCGGTTGGAGATGAATTCTATTATTGGGACGATATGATTGCTGCCAAGAAAATCAGTACCAGTGATATTACTTATGCTCTACCTCGTAGGAATTGGGCAAACTCTACCACTTATGATATGTATGAACATAATATAAGTTCTACAAATACATCAACCTCTGGCGCAACAAGTTTGTATACATCGACTTTTTACTTTATGACTTCTGATTATCGTGTATATAAAGTTCTTGACAATAATGCTGGAACGGCATATAGTGGTGCAGAACCAACATCTACATCCACTGCTCCATTTGCTTTGGGTGGTTATGTTCTACAATACATGTACACAATTACAAGTTCAGAAGTAGAGAAATTTCTAACAACAGATTTTATGCCTGTCTCTACAGACAGTACAGTAAGTACTGCTGCAACGGATGGCGCAATTGATTCATTAATAGTAACACCAGGCTCTGGATATACAAACGGAACATATTATGCTGCTGTATATGGAGATGGTACTAGTGCTGGAACATCCAGTGGCGCAGTTGTTCGCATCACAGTTTCGGGCGGGGCAATTGCAACATTTGGACTGACTGCTGGTACAGATACTACAATCAGTTCTGCTGGAGCAGGATACACATACGGTACAGTTAATTTGGGTTCTGGTTATACATTTGCTGGTTCAGATTTAAGTTCTGCCTCTAATATGGGTGGTTCTGGTGGTGCTGTAACAGTTGTTATCGGCCCAAAAGAAGGACACGGTAATGATGCAGTTGCAGAGTTAGGTGGACATTATATTATGATGAATACCACATTGACACAGGCCGAAGGTGATGATTTTACAACAGCAAATGATTTCCGTAGAGTAGGACTTGTTGCAGACCCAACAAATTTTGGAACATCTACTGTTTCTACAGGGTCAACGATGCGACAAACATATGCATTAAAACTTACAAGTGTGTCTGGAACATTTGATGCAGATGAAAAAATTTCTCAAACATCTACAGGTGCGATTGGTAAAGTTGTAGAATGGGATTCTGCTCGTACAATTTTATATTATCAACAAGAAAGATTTGGGGATTACGGTGTTACTACTGCTGCTGGAGACTTGAACGCATTTAGTGGTGCAAACCAAATTACAGGTGCAACTTCTAGTGCAACGGGAACTCCTGATGCTGATGCAGATTCAGCAGTAACTCTTGCTGGCGGGGCAACGATTACATTTACAAATGGTTATGCAAATCCAGAGATGCAACCAGATAGTGGAAACATTTTATATGTTGAGAATAGGAAACCGATTAGTCGTGCTTCCGACCAAACAGAAGATATTAAACTCATAGTGGAATTCTAATATGCCTCAGAAAAAAAATCTAAATGTAGCACCATATTTTGATGACTTTGATAAGTCAAAAAACTTTCATGAAGTTTTGTTTCGGCCTGGATTTGCTATTCAGGCGAGAGAACTAACACAACTTCAATCTATTCTAAAGAACCAAGATGAGAAAATGGGAAGGCACCTTTTCAAAGAAGGTGCAATGGTTATTCCAGGCGCATGTAAACTCAATAAACACTACTATTCTCTTAAACTTGCAACACAGTTTGGTGGCGAGGATGTAGTTGCTTCTCAATACTATAATGCAACTACGCCAACAGTAATTACGGGTGCAACGACAGGCGTAAAGGCAAAAGTTATCGGTTATGCCGATGCAACATCTACAGACCAACCTACTTTATTTTTAGAATACATTGGTGCTGGAACGGATAATGTTACTATTTATTTTTCTGATAGCGAAAATCTTTCTGCTAATACAGGAATTACACATACAACTGCATATAGTTCTAATGTTGCTTCTGCTACAACTCATGATACAGTTGCAGCAGCGATAGGATGTTCTGCTACCATAACTGAAGGTGTATATTTTATTCGTGGAACTTTTGTAGAGGTCGCTGAAGAAACCTATGTTATTCAAAAGTATAAGAAAGATTTCACAGGTCGAGTAGGATTTAAAATCACAGAAAGTATTGTCACTCCCGAAGGAGATACAACACTTCAAGATAATTCTACGGGCTCATCTAACTATGCTGCAAAGGGTGCTCACCGATTAAAAATTTCTGTTGCACTTACACATTTATCAGAAACTTCTACATCAGATGACGATTTTGTTGAACTGATGAGGGTTAAGCACAGTGACGTTGTTTTTTCTGTTCGTAAATCAGAATTAGGTCATATTGAAGAAACCTTTGCTCGAAGGACATATGATGAATCGGGTAACTATACAGTTCGTCCATTTCAATTTGAAGTACAGGAAAGTGTTCCCAATAACGATAGGCCTGGCGCATTTTCAGTAGGAGATTCTACCGATGATGGGAATACTGCTGCAGAAAAATATATTGCATTAAAAGTTTCTCCTGGCCTTGCATATGTTCAAGGTTATGAGATAGAAAAAATCGCACCTTCATTTAAAGATATCTTGAAAGGCAGAGATATACAAAGTGTTAATGCTGGAGTTAGTACATTTGGTATTGGTAACTATGCATTGATTACTAAACTATTTGGTTCCCCTGATATAGATTTTATTAGTGGTGAAGCAACATATGGTAAAGTAATACAATTACAAGATACATTAACTTCAACAAGAGGCGCAGCTGCTGGTACACAAATCGGTATTGCAAGGGCTCGTACAATTGAATATCATTCGGGTACTGCTGGTGCTACTTCTAGTAATGTTACTTCAAAATATAAATTGTATTTGTATGATATTCGACCATTTACAAAAATAACTTTGAGTGGAACTCCTAGTCCATTGCCTGGCGTTGGAGCTCAAATCGTAGGTGTTACTTCTGGTGCTACTGGTTATGTTTATGACAACTCTGGTGCTGTGATAAATGTAACTAATGTCTCTGGTGCATTTGTTTCTGGAGAAAAAGTTACAGCATCCAACTCTGCTGAGACAGACCTAATTTTAGAAAATTCTGGTAATACAGATTTAACAATATCGTCTATTGTTATCAATACATTTGCAGATGTTAAACAATTATTCATGGACGATGCAGACAGTGGACAAGACTTTACTGCTGACATTGACTTAGGTGCAACCTTTACTTTAACTGGTACATATCGTACAGAAACTTCTGGTACAGATAATCTTATTGGTGTATCTGGTTACGATACAGGTGAAGTTAAAGTAGGAGATGTTCTTACTATTCCTACAGGTACAGCTGGTGCAACAGAAGATAGGGTTGTAGATGCAATTACAGCAACTGCAATCTCCTTTAGTGCTGCACCAAGTACAGATGCAATTACAACTTCTAATATTATTCGTAAACGTGCGAAACTGTATAATACAGAAAAGAACCTATCAGTAGTTAAGTTACCTAAGAAAACTATCAAAACTCTATTAACCACACTTAATGGCGGTGCTAGTGATTCACAATATACATTTAGGAAACAGTTTGTAGCAACTACAAACTCTTCTGGTGTTGCGACTATTAATGCTGGTTCTAACGAAACCTTTGGTGGATTTGCGGAGGCAGATTATACTTGTTCAATCCTTACCGCTGGAAGTGGAAGTGGTGCTCAGGGTGATGTAGTTACTGTGAGTGGTAAAACTTCTGGTACGGGTAGTGGAACTCTTACAATTACAGACAATACTATTTTCGGTAACGCTGCAAAAATTAAAGTTACGACAACTGTTCTTAAAACTGCTGTTGCATCAAAAGCAAAAACGGCAAAACTTTCTAAGGCAGTAAAGGTTGTGCCTGGCGCAACTGATGCTTATGGTACAAGACCTACAGACAAAACAATATCTTTGGGTAGGGGAGATGTATTTAAACTTCAAGCTGTATATGATTCTGAAGTAGAAGCAACGGATGCTGTTGCTCCTACATTAAGTGTCGGCGATATTACAGGAACTTTCGTTAAAGGTGAAAAGATTACTGGTGGAACAAGTACTGCTACAGGACGCATTATGGGAATTAGTAGTCCCATTTCATATGTTCTAACATCAGGAAATGCTTCATTTGCAGTAGGAGAAACTATTACAGGAGAATCTTCTGGTGCAACTGCTGAAATTACTGCTGTAACAGCAGGAGATATTGTTGTAACAAGTCGATACGAATTGGATACAGGTCAACGAGATAACTTCTATGATATTTCTAGGATTGTTAGGAAACCTGGCCAATCTGCTCCTACAGGTAGATTGTTAATTGTTTACGATTATTTGGAACATAGTACTGGTACATATTTTTCAGTTGATTCTTATAGTGATATTGCAAATCAAATGGATTATGAAGATATACCTTCTTATGCTGCAACAAGATCAGACCCCGATTTGCCTGCGCCAACAGGTGTTTTTCCATTAAGAGATTGTTTTGATTTTAGACCTACTGTTGCAGATATTGCTGGATCGTCTACGAATGTAGATACGGTTGATGAGATTACAGGTAAATCTTTTGACTTTACTTCACGGGTATTTGCAAGTACTGGTTCGGCAACTGTAAATTGGCCCAAACCAGAATCTAATGTTCAGGCTGATTTTGAATTTTATCTTGGTAAAAAAGCTTTGGTTCATATGGATAATAGTGGAGACATTCATATTACAGAGGGTGGTTCTGCTGAACAGCCAAAATTTCCAAAACATCCTGATAATATGATGCATTTAGCATCTATAACAATTCCAGCATTTACATTTTCGCCTGATGATGTTCTAGTTATAAGAGAAAAAAATCAAAGATATACTATGAAAGACATTGGACGTTTAGAACAGCGTCTAGAAAATGTTGAATACTATACTTCTCTTTCTTTGTTAGAACGAGATGCTGAAAGTTTCCAAATTCAAGACGCAAACGGACTTGATAGATTTAAGTCTGGTTTTGTAGTAGATAATTTCAGCGGGCATAAAGTTGGAGATGTTCAGCACAAAGACTATAAAATTGCAATGGATGGTATGAGCAATTTGGCTAGACCAACATATAAGGCAAATGGCGTTTCATTAATTGAAAATGCAACTACAGATGCTGCACGAACAACTTTGGGATACAAGAAAACTGGCGATCTAATTACCCTTCCTTATACAGAAGAATTATTTACTGAACAACCATATGCAACAAGAGTGGAAAGACTTACTCCTGTTTTGATTTCTCAATGGATAGGGGTTCTTGAATTAGACCCGCCTGGCGATGAATGGTTTGAAACAGAAGTAGCACCAAAGCTTATTGTAAATGTGGAAGGTAATTACGATACAATTGTAAAACAAGAAGCAAATGCAATTGGTACAATCTGGAACGCATGGCAAACGCAATGGAGTGGTGTTGTTTCTACTTCAAGTACTTCTTCAACATCAGTGACCACCAATGATGTAATAGATACATTTCGTACAGTAACACGAACAACGAATACTACACGTTCTGATTTAGCTAGAACAGGTATTAATACACAGGTACTTGAAAAAGTTGAAATGGAATCTCAAGGAAGTAAAATTATTGCTCGAGCCATGATTCCGTATGTCCGAAGCAGAAATGTTGCATTTACGGGTGAAAGGTTTTATCCTAATACACGATTATATGCTTTCTTTGACAGACAATCAGTTTCAACTTATGTAACACCCGATTCTGGTTATAGTGATGGTTCAGTAGCAATACCAACTATAGGAAGTAAATTAATAACAGATGGTGCTGGAACGGTGAAGGGAACATTTAATATTCCTTCACCAAAAGTTAAGGGAAATCCACAATTTGAAACAGGAGAGGTTGTATTTCGTTTAACATCTAGTCTTAATGATGACAGAAAAACTCAACCAATTACAGCTGGTGAAACAACATATTATGCAAAAGGCATATTAAATACAGAACAAGAAACTGTTCTTGCTATACGAAATGCTGAGGTTGTGAGAAAAAATCTATCAGAAACTACTTCTGTTTTTAGTACATCTTCAAATACAACAACGACTGTCCGAACTGAAGGGCGGCCGGAACGGAATGAACCAGATGGCGATGCAGATGGTGGTGATCCTCTTGCACAAACCTTTAAAATGCATACTCAAAAAAATACAAATGCTGCTGGAAATATAATAAAAGAAACAGAAGGATATTTTATTACTTCTATGGATTTGTATTTCTTTGCAAAAGAAGAAGTAATTCCCTGTTGGTTAGAGATACGAAATACTGTTAATGGATATCCTGGCCCAAAGGTTTTGCCTTTTGGTCGAGTAGTTAAAAAACCATCAGAGATTACAACAAGTGACGATGCTTCTGTGGCAACAACATTTACCTTTCCATCACCTGTTTTTGTGAAGTCTGATACAGAATATTGTTTTGTTGCTGGTTCTTCTGTGCCTGGCTGGAAGATTTGGATTAGTAGAATGGGGGAAACTGATATTGGTGGTTCTCGACATGTAAGTGAACAACCACACCTTGGCGTTATGTTTAAAGGACACAATAATACTGCTTGGGGTATTTCTCTTACGGAAGATATTAAATTTAAAATTAGAACTGCTAAATTTGATATTGCAAACTCAGGTACAGTACGATTGAATAATGAAGCTTTACCAGTAAAAGAATTACCTCAAAATCCATTAGTATTTACAAATGGTAATACTGCTCTAAAAGTTAAACATAGAGATCACCATATGTATTCTACTACAAATAATGTAACAGTTGCTGGTGTTAAATCTGGTGCTGAAACAACACTAAATGGTGCATTGTCACTTACTGCTACTTCATTAACACTTACTTCTGGTACAAGTTTTGATGATACAAGTGGTAAGTATAGTAAGACTGCTGCTAATGAGTGGCATATTAAAATTGATGATGAGATTATGAAATATACTGGTATTAGTGGTACTAGTGTTACAAGTATTACACGGGCCCAAGGGGGAACAACTGCAGCTGCCCATGCTAATGGTGCAACGGTAGAATTATATCAATTACATAAAGTACCTCTTACAGAAGTGAACAAAACATTTACTGCAATTGCGAATATAGGAATTGATGATTACACTGTTTTACTTTCAACTTCGCCTGTAATTGCTGGTTCTGGTGTTGCAGAGAACGGCGGGTCTGCTGTTACAGCTACAGAGAATGTTCAATATGATGTTGCTCAACCAACGGTATCTACATTAGAACCTGCTGGAACTTCAGTATCCTCTCTGATACGACCAACTACTGGTGTAAGTCCTTCTGGTTCTCAAACACCTTTCTCATTAACAAGTTTAGCAAATGCCATAGTTTCACCATTAGGAGAAAACTATGAATATTCTGTTCCACAATTAGTGGCATCACAAATCAACGAAACAAATGAAATGGGCGGTGCAAAATCATTAGTACTGGATGTAAATTTAAATAGTTCACACCAGAACTTATCTCCTGTGATTGATACTAAACGGGCTTCCTTATTCTGTATTAGTAACAGAATTAATAATATAGATTCTTCTTCTGATGTATATCCAACAACAGACTATTCGGCATCAACGGAACCTGATGGTGATAACAATGCTGCAATTTATATTTCAAAACGTGTTACTTTGGAAAATCCTGCTACTGCACTGAAGATATTCTTCTCTGCATATAGACACAGTACTGCTGAAATTAAAGTTCTTTATAAGATTTTAAGAACGGATGATGCGTCTGATTTTGATGAATTAGGATGGACATATTTTAATACAACTGGTGTGCCAGATGTTGGTACTGCTTCATCACTTGAACGTGGAGACTTAAACGAATATCTGTTTACTGCTGGTGTAACAGATGATGGTATAGGAACTGCCTTGGATGAGTTTATTGGTTTCTCAATTAAAATTGTGATGCAAGGGACAAACTCAGCTGAGGCTCCATATCTTAAAGACTTTAGAGCGATAGCATTGGCGACATAAATGACAAAATTTTTGAAGGTTGAGGGACACGGTGATTTGGTTAGAGATACAGGTTCTACTGCTATCTTAAATACAAATCGTCCAGCATATGAAATGGCAAAAAAACGAGCTGCAGAGGCACAAAAGCAGCGTGATAATCTTCGTGATGTAACAAGAGAGATAAATACTTTAAAATCAGAGATGCATGAGATTAAAGAATTATTAATAAATTTAACGAGGTAGAAACATGCCAATTTCCGCAAAAACTTTAGGTGTAGGTGCTTCTCTTGAACAGATACGTCAAGAGTTTAACAATCTACAGTCTGATGTTAATATCCTTCAACAAAGCCCAACGTACGGCGAATCTTTAATTTTTGAAGGTGCAACTTCTGATGCGTATGAAACCACATTAAGTGTTCAAGACCCAACAGCAGATAGAACAGTTCTTCTACCAAATGCAGATGGTACAATTTTAACAACTGCTGCTGTTATTACTGCAAATCTATCTACAATTACTGCAAACAATAGTACAAATGAAACTGTTTACCTTCTTTTTGCCGATGGTGCATCAGGCGACCAAGGCCTTGAAGCTGATACTTCATTAACTTATAATCCTTCTACAAATTTACTTACTGCTGGAAATATAGTAGTTGGTGATGCTGGTAATATCGGTTCTGTTTCAGATACAGACGCAATTTCTATTAGTTCTGGCGGTGCTGTTCAATTAACACAAAGTCTAACAGTTGCTGGTACAACAACGCATACTGGTACAACAACCCATAATGAAGATGTTACCTTTACAGGTGCTGCTGCTAATGTTGTGTGGGATAAAAGTGTTGATGATTTAATTTTTGCTGATAATGCAAAAGCAGCATTTGGTACTAGTAGTGATTTAGTAATTTACCATGACGGTTCTAATAGTTTTATTGATGATGCTGGCACTGGTGGATTATACATTCGAGCAGATAATCTAATTCGATTTGATAAGTATACTGGTGAAACTATGGCGTCATTTGCTGCTGATGGTGCTGTTACTTTCTACCATGATAATAGTGCGAAACTTGCAACGAGTGCTGCTGGTGTTACTGTAACAGGCAATATAGTTATTTCTGATGCTGGAAATATAGGTTCTGCAAGTGATACAGATGCGATTGCAATTAGTTCTGGTGGTGTTGTAACTTTCTCACAAACACCAGTATTCAGTTTAGATGTTACAATCGAAGATGACTTATATTTGGACAGTGATAGCGCAACAATTCATTTTGGTGAAGATGGTGATGTTCAATTAATTCACGTTGCTGATACAGGGTTAAGACTTCCTGACGGCGATGCGCTGCAATTTGGTACTGGTGCCGATTTAGCTATTCATCATGACGGGTCTAACTCATATATTAGTGACTCTGGTACTGGTGGTTTAATTATACAGTCATCTCAGTTGCTTGTTAAAAATGCTGCTGGCAATGAAACTATGATGGCCGCTACAGAAGATAGCGGTGCTGCTCTTTACTATGACGGTGTAAACAAAATTGGAACAAATTCTAACGGTGTTACGATAACTGGTACAGCAACGGTATCTGGAAACTTGACGGTTGCCGATGGCGGTACAATTGGTACTCCTAGTGACACAGATGCAATGACAATTAGTGCTGCTGGTGTTGTAACATTTAGTCAAACTCCTGTATTGGGTTCTGACTTAAATCTTGCAGATGACCTATTTTTGGATAGTGACGGCTCTGTAATTCATTTTGGCGATGATGGTGATGTTACTCTAACACACGTTCATAATACAGGTTTAAGACTTACTGATGGCTATAAGATGATATGGGGTGCTGGAAATGACTTCACCATTCATCATAGTGGATCAAATACTTTTCTAGATGAAAGTGGTACGGGCGAATTACAAATTCGTTCTGATGGAACTATAGCTATCAAAAAACAAAGTGCCGATGAAACTATGGCATCGTTTGCTGGTGATGGTGCTGTTACTCTTTACCATGATAATACTGCAAAAATAGCAACATCTGCAGCTGGCGTAACAGTATCAGGAAGTATTCTTATCGCAGATGGCGGTAATATAGGAAGTGCTTCTGATGCAGATTCACTTGCAATTGATGCTTCTGGTAACATAACCGCTTCACAAAATGTAACGGTTACAGGTAACCTTACAGTTAACGGAACAACCACAACAGTATCAACATCGAACACAGTTATCGGTGACAGTCTCATAGAATTAAACAGTGGTGCTGGTTCTAATGCAAACGATTTGGGTATTGTCATGGAACGTGGTTCCACAGGTGACAATGTAATTTTCTTATGGGATGAAAGTGGAGATCATTTTTCAGTAGGTACGACAACTGCAACAGGGGCTTCCACAGGAAACCTTACATATACTCTTGCAAACTTTAGTGCTGCAAGTATAGTAGGAACTCTTACAACTGCCGCACAAACAAACATTACCTCACTTGGTACATTGACCGCTCTTACAGTAGACAATGTTTCTATTAACGGAACAACAATAGGTCATACTGGTGATACCGATTTAATGACACTTGCTTCTGGTGTATTAACAGTTGCTGGTCGAGTGGATGTTTCAGATGATATCTATTTAACGGGTGATGAAAAAGCAATTAGATTTTACAACGGTTCCAACTATGTCACTCTACAAGCTCATGGCAGTCTGTCTAGTAATCTTGCTTTCAAATTACCACAAGCAGATGGTTCTGCTGGACAAGCAATGGTTACAGATGCTTCTGGTAATCTATCATTCGCTGCAAACAATGTTGGTAACGCTACCTCGTTTACGGTTGTAGCAAATAACTCAACTGATGAAACAGTTTATCCTGTCTTTGTGGATGGTGCCACTGGTGAACAGGGCCCAGAAACAGATACAGCACTTACATACAATCCATCAACTGGACTATTAAGTACTGCTGCTCTTACACTAACAGGCGCTCTCACAGTAGGGGGAACAACAACTCTAAATGGTAATCTGGTTCTTGGTGATGCAGCTGCAGACACACTAACTGTCGGTGCAACATTACAGGGTGCAAGTCCTCTAACATTTGAGGGTGGAACTGCTGATGGTAATGAAACAACATTTGCAATTACAGACCCAACTGCTGACCGTACTATCACATTTCCTGATGCTACGGGAACGGTTGTCCTTTCTGGTGCTGTTGATGTTAACTTTACTGGTGCTAATTATAACGCATTGTGGGATACGTCTGCTGATGCCATGCACTTTAATGATAATGCAAAAGTTAGGTTGGGTAGTGGTGGAGATATGGATATCTACCACAATGGAACTGACAATTATATTCAAAGTGGTACTGGTAATTTAATACTTGATGTTTCTGGTGATATCGTACTTGATGCTGACGGTGCTGATCTTCACTTTAAAGATGGTGGAACATCTATTGCTACGTTTGAGAAATATGATGTTGGTAATGGTGGCTTGCGTATTATAACACACCAATCTGATGCTGATATCGTGTTTAGAATTAATGACGGTGGATCAGCAATGGATGTTATGACAATTGATTCATCAGATGCTGGTACTCTTATACTTCAACACGATCTTAATCTAGATAGTGATGGCGCTATACTTTACTTTGGTGAAGATCAAGATGTTAGTTTAACTCATGTAGCGGATAATGGTCTTCGTTTGGCCGATAGCAGAGCTATGTACTTTGGTGATGATACTGATTTACAAATTTTCCATGACGGTAGTAATTCATATATTCAAGATGCTGGAACTGGTTCTTTAATAGTTAAATCAAATCAATTTATTGTCAGAAATGCCGCTGGTAGTGAAAATATGTTTGATGCTACTCAAGATGGCGCTGTTAATCTTTACTATGATAATACTGCTCATCTAACAACAAGTTCTGCTGGTGGTACACTAACAGGAACATGGAATGTAACAACTGCACTAGTTCCAGATGCATCAGACGGTGCTGCACTTGGTAGTGCTTCGGCAGAGTGGTCAGATTTGTATCTTGCTGATAGTAGTATAATTTACTTTGGTGCTGACCAAGATGTTGAATTGCATCATATTGCTGATACTGGATTAAGACTTCCTGATAACGATAAATTCCAACTTGGTGCTGATGGCGACCTTTCACTCTTCCATGATGGTTCAAATAGTATCATTGCAGATTCGGGTACTGGTGCGTTACAGCTTGCAACATCGCTCTTTCAAGTAACAAATCCTGGCCGCAGTGAAAATATAATATATGCTGCTGAAAATGCTGGTGTTAATCTTTATTTTGATAATTCTAAAAAACTTGAAACATTTACAGATGGTGTTAGGGTAGATGGACATTTTAATCCTTTATCTGCTGATGGTGGTGGTCTTGGTAGTGCAGCGCTTGAGTGGTCAGACTTATACCTTGCTGATGGTGCTACAATTCAATTTGGTAATGACCAAGATGTTGTTTTAACTCATGTTCCTGATTCTGGAATACGTCTTAGTGACAGTGACAAATTGTTGTTTGGTGCTGGTGATGACGGTCAACTCTATTCGGATGGTACGAATATGACAATAGTTGGGTCTACCGCCGTAAATCTTTACAGCGATGGATTTACCTTCTCTAATGGTGGTGCAAACGAAACACTGATGAGTGCCGCAGCTAATGGTGCGGTTACTCTTTACCATGATAATGGTGTTAGATTTCATACAACTGCTGATGGTAGCTACGTAACTGGACAACTTATCGTTGATTCAAGTTTTAATGGTAATGCACTTCAAGTAGACACTGATGTTGCTGGACAAAATGCTGCTCGTATTATTGGTAGTCATGCCAGTTTCACAGGAAATGTCTTACAACCGTGGACTGTACGGGATACTAGTTCTGCTTATGATCTTATAGAAGCGGTGACAAATAATGGCTCCGCTGTTCCTTTCCGTGTACGAGGCGATGGCCAAGTAACTGCATTGGCAGGGTTTCATCCGATGACTTCAGATGGTGCAGCACTTGGTTCTGCTTCTTTAGAATTTTCTGACTTATACCTTGCAGATTCCGCTACAATTCAATTTGGTAATGACCAAGAAATAATACTTACCCATGTTCCTGATTCTGGAATACGTCTTCATGACAGTGATAAATTCATGTTTGGTGATGGTAATGATTTACAGATTTACCATGATGGTTCTAATAGTCATATAACGGATCAAGGAACTGGTGTTCTTGCAATTAGCACTAATGGAAGTCAGATTAGTATTCAGAAAGATACTGCTGGAGAAGCCATGGCTTACTTCAAAACAGACGGTGCTGTTGAACTTTATTACGATAATTCTAAGAAAATTGAAACAACTTCTGCTGGTGTTACGGTTACAGGTACGGTTACTGCAACAGCGGGTGCAACACTATTAGTTAAAAACTCAAGTGGTACGACATTGAAAACAATTAAAGGGATGACATAAAATGGCAGTAAGAGCTCCATTATATTTGGACGGTAGTAATGATTTAGTAGAGATGACATCCGCCGAAGTTGATGCTTGGGAACAGTATATGTGTTACCTTTATGGTGCAAGTCCATCTGTAACGCTATCACAGGTTGGTTCTAGTGGTACTCTAGGTACTATTAATGATACAAGGATGCAAGCGGGAGCGCAATCAACAAGTGCAACTTCAACTCCAAGTGAAGGTACAACTGCTGAACCAAGTGTTGTGACAGTCGGTAATGCCAAGATTTCAGAAGCAAGAGCTTCCGTTTCACCTACTGCTGACAGTGGAACAACTTTCCCTGTATATTATACAGGAAGTGATGTTCAAGCAATGACGCTTCAAGATGTAAAAGATACATTTCTTTATCCTGCTATTGATAGACTTGTATCTGGTACAGAAAGTAATGATACTGCTGGAACGTATACTATTACTACAAGTTCTAGTGCCGCTACTGGTTATACGAATGTTTCTACTACGCCAGTATTTATAGATACAAGAGCAAACACGGGTGCGTATACTGCTGGTGGTATTCCAGAGACATTAGACCAACCAACTACTATTACGAATTATTACCTACATCGTAGAAATGCTGTTGATCCTGTGTGGGCAAATCTAAAAACACCTTTATATATTAATGGTGATAATGATTTACAACAATTTGCAGAGGGTACGTTTGATACACTGTTTCAAAACTGGATGAGAGAAATTGCATCCGAAGATACAAGTGGTACATATCGAATTAGTTATAGTTTCAGTAGTGGTACTAATAGAGGAACAGGTATGGCAGATACCAGATTGAATGGTTCTGGTAACTACCAGACAAGGTTCGTAGGACTTGATGATTATCGTGCTCAGGAATTCCCAAATGGTAGTGCTGCAACAATTGCAACTCATTATTTGAAGATTACTAAGATATAAATAGGTATAGGAGAAAACAATGGCAATTTTTAGTGGCAAAATAGTTGATGCATATTATTCTGATCCCGAGCTCAAATTTATCGAAATCATGTATGAGGCCGATGAACAACAAAAGGAAGCTGGAGTAGATATGCTTTCGCACACCCTTACAGTTGATGATGATGACCAACAATATAAGGATTTGTTGGAAGAGTGGTCATTGGAAGCAGTTGACGATGCTACAAAAGCACGAAATGAACAATATCGTCATGAGTTTCGTGTTGCGTTTCATAACTATGCTACGGAGCATGGATTATATCAACACGGTAATCCTGATACCCATCATTTGGCTCTTGATGGTGAAACAAATACAGTTTCGCTTTTATTTGATACCATTTGTAATTTTAATGCTGAAAATACTACACATAAAGAAGAATTATTCAAGTTGAAACTTAAAATGTTTGAACAAGAACATGTGGAAGATTCTGAAAATAAAGAAGCAAAATCTGAATTAAGAAAATCAAAAACAGTAACGGATGCAATTGTAGCTTACGATAAATTTAAATAATGATGATACATGCGAATAGTTGGAATTTCTGAAGGATTTCATGATGCTGGGATTACTATATTGGAGGGTAGAAGAATTGTCTATGCTTCACATTCGGAAAGATATAGTAAAATCAAGGGCGACAGATACTTACACCATAAACAATGGAATCAAGTATCTAAAGAAGATACCGTTGCTTATTATGAAAAACCTTTCCTCAAAAATCTAAGACGAATATACGCTGGTCAAACATGGCAGAAGCCTAGAAGTAGGTATGATGTTAGTTTTGGTCACCATAAATCTCATGCTGCAGCTGGTTATTATACCGCTCCATTCAATGATTGTAATATTTTAGTTATAGATGCAATCGGTGAATGGGATACCATATCTATTTGGGATGGTAGTTGTAAAAATTTATATCTTGGTCAAAAGATACATCATCTTAAAAAACTAAAATCTTGGAAGTATCCATATTCTCTTGGACTACTCTATTCTGCAATTACTCACCGACTTGGTTTGAAACCCAATGAAGAAGAATATATTACAATGGGGATGGCTGCATTTGGTGAACCCAAGTATGATTTAACTTTTTTACTTGATAAAAACAACCATAAGGGTGTTGGAGACATATTCCCAAAAGCACGCTCAGAAGACCTCGCAGCGTCCATACAAGACCTGTACGAGAGAGAGTTTCTTAAACTAGTGGATATGTGTCCAAAAGAAAATCTAATTATTATGGGTGGTTGTGCGTTGAATTGTGTTGCAAACTCAAAGATACAGGGAAAGAATATCTGGATTATGCCATCGCCTGGCGATGCTGGTAGTTCGTTAGGTGCAGCTGCACTAGTACAGAAAAAGAAATTGAAATGGGTTGACCCGTATCTAGGACATGATATTCAAGTAAGTGTAAATCCTAAAAAGGTTGTTGATGAACTTTTAGAAAGAAAGATATGTGGAGTTGCACATGGTAAAGCAGAGTTCGGCCCTAGAGCATTAGGTAATCGTTCTTTACTTGGTGACCCTCGTTATGATATCAAAGACACAGTAAACACCATAAAACGTAGACAGAAGTTTCGTCCTTTCGCACCAGCAATTCTAGAGGAATATAAAGACGAATACTTTGAAGGCCCCATGAATGAATACATGCAGTTTGTCGCAAAAGCAAAACATGATTACAGTTCAGTCACACATGTTGATGGAACTGCAAGAGTACAAGTAGTCAAGAAAGATTGTAAATCTATTATACGTCCTATTCTGGAAGAATGGTACGATAGGACAGGTTGTCCTATGCTTCTCAATACATCCCTAAATATAAAAGGAAAACCAATTGTGAATGATTGGAATGATGCATGTGAATTTGAGAGGCAATATCATGTCGCTGTTTTCTAAACGTAAAAAATTACTCGCCGTAGGTTGTAGTTATACTGATGAATGGTGGACAAGAGAATATGGGTTTCCTGTCTGGCCAGAACTTCTTGCTGAAAAATTAGACATGGATTGTCATAATCTTGGCCAAAGTGGTGCTGGAAATACCCATATTTCTGGTAAATTATTTGATACTATTGTTGAAGAAAAATTTGATTTAGTAGTTATTCAATGGTCAGAATTTCAAAGAATGGATTTTGAAGCTTTCCATAAAAGGCCTGGCGCAAAATATCCTGATATCGGATGGAGACATCTACATCCTCATAGAATTACTCGTTATGAAGCTGTCACACTTAATCCCGAAGCAAAAAATAAATTATTAAAATATAATAGTATTATTTCTTCAACTTTAGCTGCTTTGAGATTATTTTGGATTACACAAAATATATTAAAAGATATGCCTTATTTAATGATACAAGGTTGTACTCCTGTTGGGACTCCTCATTTAGGGCCACTATCTGTGTTCGGGCAACCCGATGATTATTATAATATTATTGTGAAAGAATGTATTAGATTCATGTTAAAATCTTCATATGTTGACCTGATAGAAGGGAAAAAATTTATAGGATGGCCTCTATGGCAACAATTAGGCGGATTTTCAATAGACGACCATTTAGATAAATTAGACCCCGAACAAGAAAAATATAGAGTGAGTGAAGAAGACACTCACCCAAATTACGCTGGGCATAAAATTATAAGCGAATTAATATACGAAGAATACAAAAAGGTTTATTTATGAGAAAAATATTAGTTGCTTCTGGCGATAGTTGGACGGCAGGAACTAAAATAGAAGATAAACAATATAAATTTTGGCCAAATATTCTTGCTAAAAAATTAGGTTGGAAAGTTTTGAATGTTGGTCGAGGTGGTGCTGGAAATGAATTTATATACAATAGTATAGTAGATACATTAAGTAAAACAGAAAACGTAGGGCTTGCTATATGTCTATGGTCGCATTTTGATAGATGGGATTTTCCAGAACAAAGTTTTAAAGTTAATCCAAAAAACCCCAAACCTTTTGGTGGTTATACATCTGTTTGTTTAGCAGAAAAACGCCAAAAAGTTTTAGATGCTGTATTTAAAAATAATCTTGCAAGTGATGAGTATAATCTTTATAGAAGTTTAAGATGGTTTAATGCATTTCAAAATTATTGCAAATGTAATGACGTTCCTTATATTCAAACAGAAGCATTCTATCCTACATATTTAGGCCAAACTAATTTGATACATAATTTTATAGATCATCCTTTATTTGAATTTATAAACAATGAAAATTTTCTGGGGTGGCCGATATATAGAGAAATTGGTGGAAAAACAATGTGGGATAAGCTAAATGAAGTTGATCCTAGTATGACAAAATTAAGATTAAGTTTGAAAGATACACACCCCAATGATGAGGGACATGAATATATGGCGGAGATTATGTATGATAAATATAAAGAGATTTATCTATAAAGTAAAGTTTTTCTTTTCTCGTTTTAGAAAATACGAAAACAAGGAAAACAAATTTATTTATGAGAAGCGTGATGAAGATATTGATGACAGGAAGTGATGGGTATATTGGTTCTAATCTCAAACCGTATTTAGAATCAAAAGGAATATCTGTTGTCTCATTTATAGGAGACATATGTGATTTCCCACTTCGGCGAAAATCAAATAATCCTGATATGGTAATACATTTAGCGGCACTTGCTGGTGTTCGTAGGTCTTTGGAAATTCCACAAAAATATAAAAAAGTAAATGTTTTTGGAACACGAAGAATATTTGAATATGTAGAAAATTGTAACATTCCATTATTGTTTGCTTCTTCTTCTAACGCAAAAGAAGCTACTAATCCATACGCACAAACTAAACTTACAAACGAAGAAGAACGGCCAAAAAATTCTGTGGGGTTTCGCCCTCATACGATTTATCCAGGCCGTCCAGATATGTTATATCAAAAGTTACTTAACGAAGAGGTAGAGTATATTAACGCAAGTCATTATAGAGACTTTACACATATAGATGATTTGTGTTCTGCAATTCATACAATTATAGAAAACTATGATATCTTTATGGGAAACGTAATAGATATAGGTAGTGGTGAATCTGTATCGGTATTAGAAGTTGCTAAATCTATGGGGTTTGATGGTGAGATACGATATGAAGATACACCATCAGAAAGAGAAACAACATGTGCTGATATTGGCCCTTTATTGAAAGTTGGATGGAAACCTAAATGCAAAATACTATAGTATGTATCAAGTGGGGAAATAAGTATGATGATTCCTACGTTGAAAAATTAAAAGAACAGTGTGAGAACAACTGCTCAGTTCCTTTTGATTTTTATTGTCTCACAGATAGTCCTACTAAAGATTACCATGTAAAATTGCCCATATATCTAGATGACCATTATGATGAAGAACGTGGGTTCTTTTGGGCTTGGCGTAAAATCTATATGTTCAGTGAATTGGTAGATGGTGAGCAATTTCTTTTTCTAGACCTTGATGTTATTATTCATCAAGACCTAAAATACTTTTTTGACCTACCTATGGATAAACCTTATATTGTAAGAGGTTGGTGGAATGACCCACACAAAGTAAAATTAAATTATTCCAGATTAAAATCTACGCCGTTAAATTCTTCCGTTATACGTTGGGATAGAGAACAACTAAAGCCTGTTGTTAAAGATGTAAGAAAAAACGCAGAGGTAATTTTCTTTACATATCCTAGTCTAGATAATTATTTCAATCACCAATGGTATAATATATGGAATGAAGAAGACAGTTTCTTTAGGGGATTTCCACAAGGAGATATTTACTCTTGGTATAAAGGAAATATTTTTCCAGATGATATGGACTTAGAGACTTTGAGAAAAGACCACAAGATATGCTTGTTTAATAATAGTACTCATGTTGAAGGTGTGAATACAGAAGAGATTAAAAAATTATGGTAGATATAGCACAGGAATCATTCGTTGCAACGTCCTTGTTTTTTACTCATGTAAAATCAGACCAAGAACGTGCAGCAAGAGAATGGAAGCAGACGTTTGTTGATGTTAAACGTGATCTTGATTTAAATTATTGTTATCGAAGGGTAATGAACGCTACAACTGTATCACAAATTCAAAGTAAGTTGTGGATTATAGAAGAACTAAACAATCTGAATATCAAACCAGACTGTGTGGCTTTGTTGGGTGGATGGTACGGTAACTTCCTTGTACAATTATTGATAGATGAATATGATACATTTCTTATTCATAACTTTGAGATAGATGAGGATGTAAAGTCTATAAGCTACAAGTTTAACAAACGACATAAAGACAGAAAAAAATACAAATGTGATATTCTAGATGTAATGTTTAAAACGATATACGAGAAACAATCCAAGAACGGAAAAAAATTCGATACAATAATAAATACTTCTTGTGAACATATGTTTCATATGAAACGCTTTGTTGACTTAAATGGTTATGGATTATCAAAACCAACATATGTTTTACAATCTACTAACAGTAACAGATATGATGACCATATTAACTGTGTACGGTCTGCTGAGGTTTTAGCAGAACAATCGGGACTAGAGAATATATTGTATTGTGGTTCTAAAAGATTACACGATGATATGAAAAGGTTTATGGTCATAGGAGACTAAATGGATATTATAGAGTGGTGTAGGAAGAATGATGTTTGGTATCTTCAATTGCCATTAGAAATACCAGAAGAATGTATTAAAGAAGCTCAGACAGTTTTTGAAGAAGAGTTTTTTGTAGAGCATCGTTATGGAGATGGTGACGGTTGGTGTTCAGCATCAATTCATAGTTTTGTGCATAAAAGTCTTAACAGTACAAAATCTGGCTGGAAACATACTAAAAATCCAGATGGACATGGATATAAAGAAGATAATGTAAAATGGGGGTGGACAGAAGTTGCAGATTATGCTCCAGAAACTAAGAGATGGTTAGAAGATTTTCCACATAATCATTATCGAAGATTAAGATTTATGTTGTTAAAACCCGAAGGAAGAATAGAACAGCATCACGATTCTAACGCTCCAAGAGATGCTAGAGGTGCGAGAAGAAATATATCATCTGCAATTAACCTTGCATTTTATCAACCAGAGAATTGTTATCTAAGAAGGTGTGATACAAAAGAAGAGTTGCCGTTTAAAAATTGTACAGGATTTTGGTTTGACAATGGTGTTGAACATGAAGCATACAATGCTTCAGATGAAAATCGTTATCACTTTATTGTACATGGTGGAAATAACAAAGAACGAAAAGAGCTTATGAAGAAAGCTTTAGTGAAACGATTTGGTAGAGATGTATTAAAAGAAATTGATGAGTAATGTTTGATTTATCTAAACCTCTATGGATTAATTGGGAATTAAACAACATATGTAATTTAATGTGTCCACAATGCGGCCGCAATGATATTGTTGATGGTAAATTAGTTTTTAAAAAATCTGCGGGCGTTCTTAATAATCATGATAACTCACTTGAAACTTTCAAAAAAGTTTATAATAATATAGAATATCCTATAGAAAAAATTAGCTTCCAAGGGCATGTATCCGAAAATGTTGCTAGTAAAGATTTTCTAGAAATATGTGATTTTGTTATATCTAAAGGAACTCGTATACACATAAGTACAAATGGTTCTTTACGTTCTAAAAAATGGTGGTATGAATTGGGAAAGATATTTTCTTTAAGTTCAACCAGTAAATGTTATTTTAGTTTGGATGGTATGGGGCCTGAATTAGGCATTTATCGTGTGGGTGCAAATTATGATAAGGTTATAGAAAATGCTGTTGCATTTATAGATGGGGGTGGAAGGGCATATTGGCGTATGATTATATTTAAACATAATCAACATCAAATAGAAGATGCTAAAAAAGAAGCAGACCGACTTGGGTTTTATGATTTTGTAACTACTCATACTAACCGTAGGTATCTGATGAACACACCGTATGAATATAAAGGTAAAACCTATGTATTAGAAAATCAAGATATGTTTCCAGAATGGAATAAAAGAGTAGAAGAAAATAAAAAATATTTTGAGGATAGTGAATTAGAAGAAATATCATGTAAAGCTATAAACGAGAATCAATTTTATATTGATTACACAAATAAGGTGTGGGCTTGTTATTATATTCCAAATAAGAATAAGCTAAGTCATGAGCAGGATTGGTATAAAGAATATCATGAAGATAATAGTAATAATTTAGAAGAGAAAACCTTTAATCAAATTATTAATAATAAATTTTATAGTGCTTTAGAAATGTCATGGGATTTAGATAATAAATGCTTATCCTCTTGCAAAAATAGTTGTAGTATAAAAAGAGGTATTAATAGAGCATTTCAATATAAATCTGGAAAGGTTTTAAAGAATGTTCATGGGGGAGAGATACAATCACATGTTGAAGAAATTTAAAAAGTTTTTACTTAAAATAAGATTATATTTTTCTCGGCCGGCAAAGGGAATAGATGAAGAAAGTACTTACATCTATGAATACAAAGATGACTAAGTGGTTAATAGCATCAGGGGATAGTTGGACTGCCGGAACGAATGTAAGAGATCAATATGGTAGAGCAGTTTTTTGGGTTAATGGTAAGAAGAATCCAAGTAAATATGTGAATCCAGAATTTCCATTATGGCCGGAAGTTCTTGCTAAAAATCTTGGTATGAAATATTTAAATGTCGGTAGAGGTGGTTCTGGTAATGAATTTATTTATAATCGTATGATTGATGCTTTGGTTGAAGAAGATAATATTGGATTTGCAGTTTGTTTTTGGTCACATTTTGATAGAGTTGATTTTGCTAAACATACAATAAAATTAAATCCTATGATTCTAGATTCGTTTAAAGATACATTTCCAAAACATTTAAAAATTAAACAACAAGAAGTTATAGATGTTATGTATAAACATGACATGGCAGATGGTATATGGAATTTTGAAAAAAGTTTACGGTGGATGTTAGCATTTCAAAATCACTGTGAAGCTTCAAATATACCATACATACAAGCTCAAGCCTTTTATCCAACATTTCAAGAGGAATGTCCACGACTTTTATTAGAGCATCCAATATATGACCATATAAAAGAAAATCATTTTATTGGTTGGCCAATATACAAAGAACTGGGCGGGTTTAGTTTATCGGATAAAATAGGTAATAATTTAAGAGTAAATTGGCCAATTGATATGCATCCAAATCAAGAAGGTCATGAATTGATTGCTAATGTATTTTATAATAGATATCAGGAATTATATGATGATTAAAAATTTTGATGAGTTTGTAGATTTGTGGAAAACAGGAAGCAAAGATATAAGAATTAAATATCCAGATTTATTATTTTTGGTTGTATATCCCGATGATCTTGTTTGGGATTTCAGTGTAGAAAAACAAACCCAAACGACAGCTCTTATGGTTTCTGGTTCAACTACAGGTGCTGGAACAGGTCATGATATACAATTTTGTTATCAAAGTCAACTAATAGATGTTTTAAAAAAATGTCATCATTCTCATGCTATGATTGTTTCTGTGGGAATGGTTTTTGATATGACTCCATCCATGACTTCTATAGATGAATTTTTCCATTTTACAAAAAGTAAATTGTTTTGCAAAGCACATATTATGGCAAAACCACATGAGCCCGCATATCTGCATCATCAGCATATAGATTTAAATGTTGACATGTGGAATAATATTGGCTCACCAGATATCTTTAGTAAAAGGATTTGGAGGAATTATGACCGTGCAGATTTTAATTTCCATGATGACTATACGCCATTACATTTAACACCAGCAGGACTACCACAGATAGATAATTTTAGTGAAACTGAAAGGTCTAAGAAAGCGTATTCATATCCCAATCAAAGAGACTACAATGCTGTTTGGAAAGACTTGGATAATGTATGGAAATATGTAGACAAAGATGATTTCTATTTTAGTCGATTTATGACTAGAATGGATTCAACTTTTTATGTGTTTAATTCAGAACCCCTTACTTCAATACCCGATAGAAAATATGATATATTTTTAGCTCCAACAGCTGGTTATCTTACCGAAGAATTTGTAAATAAATATAACTTTAATGGCGAAGTTATATTTTATGATTACACCGAAAAACATATACATTATAAAAGAAAAATTATAGAGATGAATATGAGTTTAGAAGAAATGGAATATTTCTCCAAAATATCTAAAACTCCTATTATGGTAGACTACGGAGCTCGTCAACAAAGCTCAATACAAAAAGAACAACATGAAGAAGTAGTAAAGTTTCAGTTACAAATGTCTGAAAATTGTGATATTGATTATTGGGTTATGAATTTGATAGAACCAGACTATAACAAAATATATAAAAAAGTCAAGGGTAAAGATGTATTTTTTAGAGCTAGTAATATTTTTGGTTATCATATGTCACATGCGTATTATACATTAGATAGGTTATGTGAATCATATTCAAATCTTATGGAATGTTTGTCTGCCGCAAACTTTTGTTGGTTTACAGGTACTACACCATTTAAAGAAAGAATGGCAAAGGTAATATAATGTATATTGTTTGTGTAAGAATAGGTGAAAAATATGGTATAGAATATGAGAATTATCTGGAAAGAAAACTTTCAGACCACAAGTTTATCTGGATACGAGAGCCATATAATCCATTAGTAAAACTTCAATGGAATAAAATGTGGGGTATGCAATTAGATATTAATGTGCCTATTTGTGTAATGGACATTGACATTTTACTTACAAACGAGTATAATGAAGTATTTGATTTTCCAATTAAACGAGGTCAGTTTGCAGCAATGCCAGGCTGGTGGCGTGACCATCGAAAAGGATATAAAATAAATGGAGGGTTCTTTAAATATTATCCTCAAGACTGTAAATACATTTATGATAAATTTATGGGAGATATAAACAAATGGCAAAATTACTATATCGAAAATGGTACTACTCAAGGGCCAGTGAATGGTGAGCAACATTTCGTAGAGGATTCTGTAAACGAAGAATTAGAATTAATAACTTTACCTAATGCATGGTTCACACGTTGGGTAGTAGATGAAGATATTAATTATGGCAAGAGTATGTCGAAATGGAACATACAGATGGTTAATAAATATAGAGAGTTAACTGGTAATGATTATATTTATTTGGGTGGTGAGTTTCATCCTGATATAAAGTTTGTACATTTTACACATAGGATGAATAAACCTCATGAATGGAAAGACTATAGGAATTTCGTTGAATGAAAATTTTAATTATGGGATTGCCTGGCTCTGGTAAAACATGGTTAGGTAGTCGCATTGCAGAACATTTTAGTATTCCTTTTTGGGATGCTGACGTTGTTAGAAAATCATATAATGATTGGGACTTTTCTTCAGCTGGTAGAGAGCGTCAAGCTCTTAGAATGAGAAAACTTTCAGAGTTAGACCCCATAAGTATATCTGCTTTTATTGCACCATTGCCAGGCTATGTGCGTTATTTTTTTCCAGACAAACTTATTTGGATGGATACAATCGAAGAAGGAAAATTTGAGGATACTAACAAGTTATTTAAACCGCCCGAATGGTGGTCAGTGAGGATTAAAACATGGATAGACGAAAACCAACTGTTCAACTCCTTGGAAGATATCAACCATGGCATGATGGACATACAGAACTTTTCAAAAGAGCTCATAGAAAAACTGGACAAGTTGCAATAATGGTTCGTGATACTGGTGAAGAATTTTATGACCAGAGTGTGATAATTGGTGAATTATTTAATCATGGATTTGAGTATGATAAAGACTATATTATTATGATGGTTCCTAATATTACAAACATCACTTATGGTCGAGATGTTGGTTATAAGATTGAACAAGAAAAATTGCCTAGTGATATTGAATCTATTTCTGCCACCAAGATTCGGGCCAATGCTGGATATAACCCTGTATAACTGAAACAGGTTTGTCTCTATTGGGTTTACGAACACGAAGGTTATATGAGTGACATAGGGCAATCTTATCTAATACCCTGATATAATCAGTCTTTAGATTTGCCCCTGTACTAGCATTGTATTTAAATATAAGACGCTCTAAACCATCCCATCCTATCCATCTACGAATCATTTTAAATTCCCAATGAGGGTCACCGAATTGAGCCTTGTCCCAATCAATTAATCCTTGAAGAATTCCTTTGTCTACTATCACATTTTTGTACCAGAGGTCGCCGTGTATAAAGGTAGTGTTAGTAAAGTTGTGTTGTATTTCTCTAAACTCATTTACTGACTGTCTACAAAAGTGAACTGGTTTAATTCCACACCAATCCATTGTTTTTTCTAATTTATCGACTACCGCTATCATTGAAAGTGCTGACCCATATTGATGAGGAATTAAGTTTTCTGGTTTGATAGCATGTACTTCAATCAATAGGTTTGCAAGGTCGTTTATGAATTCTTCACTCTGTTCTCTTTTAGACATAGGGCTACCTTTTAACCAGCAACCATTTATCATATCTATTACTGGAACCATGATTGTATTTCCTCATAGTTAGTAAATACCGTTTCGTAATCTGCATGTGCCATAACCTTTTTCTTTTGAAATGGAAGCACTTGCTTTTTTTGTTTTATCCCGTTCTCTGAATAATCAAAAGAAACATCCCAAGGTTTAAGTCCATAATGACGTTCTATTTTATGTATCTGTTGCTCAGGAAATTCTATATATTCTTCCCAATAAATTAGTGGTTCGCCCCTATAGTTACGTTCACGAAAATCTTTGACATAGTTTTGCCGTTCCATAAATGAGATAAAGTGTTCTTTAGTAGCAGTTAGGGACTGAGCTTTTGGGATTTCTCTAATCATAGGATCATATGAAGTGAGATTTCTCCTAACATAATCTTGATTCTTTGATATAACATCGAAACAAAATTGTGGTATCTTATCACGGGTTTCCATATAAATCAAGGAAAAATTTTTCATATACTTTGCAGCTATCTCTTGACTTTCTTCATAGGGCATGCTATCACGTTCTATAGTTTTGGTTATTTGAAATGGCATGCATTTTATAATGAATGGAGTTGGATAATTTTTTAAATAGAGTAAACGAAGACTCATTTCTTTATTCGTTAATAAACCTTCATTTACACTATGGTCTATATCTACAGGGGAAGTTCGTAGACCTTCATAGTGTACTTTCTTTACCCGGCCGAACCATTCCTTGCCGTTTTCCAAATCAAAATATCTTGCAATGTGGTCTAGTAAATAATATGAACCAGAACGAGGGGTACATACTAAGCAGAATTTCTGAACCATGATTCTATATCCTCATAATTATCAAATACCCTTTTGTAGTCAATGCCAAGAGACTTTGTTATTTTTGTAGTAACTGTTTCACTTTGTTTTAGTTTGTAGTGATGGTCTAATTCCTCACAAACTAATCGTTGATTACTCAAAAAATCCTCATACGCAATTAACATTTCTTCACTAGGTATTCCATGTTCTTTATATAGTAACCAAAATTCATGCATCTTCAAAGAAAATCTTTCAAACTCTTCATATGTTGCTGACAAAGAATTTGTTTCTAAAGATGGCCTATCTTCTTCACTTGTGATATGATTGACCTTTGTTCTTAGACGAGTAACATGACTTAGAAATTGAGTTACTATATCTTTTCTATATAACCATATACAAGGCATATCCGAATAAATAGATTGCTCTAATACATAGTGTGGAAGTATTTTTAATAGGTGTGGTTTTTGTGCGAAGTCAGTAGTATCTATGTCTTTATATAAATTGTGTTTCAACCAAGATTTGCTGTCCTGTAAACCGAATTCATTACAAAGATATCTACGAAAAAATGTTGACCCACTTCTGGATGTTGCCACAATACCAATTCTCATACTAATATATATAAGGTATGTATAAAGAATTTAGTTGCGTTATATATTCGCCCACATTTGACGTAATTTATCCTGTCTGGAATGATAAGTTATGGCCTGGTAGAAAGAGCAAGATAGAATCTAGAAGTTCTTTATACTGGAAACCTTCATCTTGGTATGAGTGGGGGAATGTTTCTCTATCAAAAAACAAAGATTTAATATGGCAATTTGAACCAACATTCTATTGCGCTCAGGCACGAAATGAGATTATAGCAGTTAATAGTGGTTTTAGAACAGATAATGACATATATCGTTCTAGAGGATTGTGGGTAGACCCTAAATATAGGGGAAGAGGTCTATCAACGATAATGTTGGAAAGAACAATAGACCAAGCAAGAAGGGAAAAATGTAAATATATATGGACAATGCCTAGGGAAAATGCTGTCCCTGCTTACGAAAAAGTGGGTATAAAACAAATAGGTAATAAGTGGTTTGATGAACAAGTAGAGTTTGGGCCTAATTGTCTCTCTGTTCTAAAATTATAAATAATTTAAAAAGGATAAGCCATGGCAACCCCAACAACAAAAGCAACATTTAAAAATTATTGTCTACGTGCTTTGGGTTATGGAGTTATTGATATTAATGTATCAGATGACCAAGCGGATGACCGTATAGACGAAGCTCTACAATATTTTGCACAATACCACTATGATGGCATTGAGAGGATGTATCTTAAACATCTTATTACAACTGCTGACGTTACACGAGCTCGCTCAGATGCAACTGTTACTGCAACGGACACTGTAGATAGCTCTGTTACTGCTGATTGGAAAGAAGGAAAGAACTGGATTCCAGTTCCCGACTCTGTTCTCGCTGTAGTACAAGTATTTCCATTCGATGAAAGTTCAACATCTAATATGTTTGATGTACGATATCAATTACGTTTAAATGATATGTTTGATTTTTCTTCTACATCAGTAATCCATTACGACTTAACTATGAAACACTTAGATTACTTACAACATATATTAGTAGGTGAAACACCAATACGATTTAATCAACATCAAAACCGTTTATATCTTGATATGGATTGGGAGAATGATGTAACAGCAGACCAAGATTATATTGTAATTGAATGTTGGAGAAAAGTAGACCCAGCATCGTATGCAGATATTTACAATGATATGTTCTTGAAACGGTATGCTACTGCTCTTATTAAAGAACAGTGGGGTGCTAACCTCTCTAAGTTTAATGGTGTTGCAATGCTTGGTGGTGTTACCATGAACGGAGAAACCATTTATTCACAGGCAATAGAAGAAAAACAACGATTAGAAGAACAAATTCAACTTGCATATGAATTACCACCTATGCATATGGTAGGATAAAATGGCTGTAAATAGTGCATTTCATACAAGTGGGTCAGCTGCTCTCACTACAGAAAAGAACCTTTATGCAGATTTAATCGCAGAGGCAATTCAAATATATGGTCATGATGTTTATTATCTTGATCGTACTGTTACTGCAAAAGATGATATTTTTGGAGAAGACCAACTTTCCAAATTTACTACTCAAGCAAAAATAGAAATGTATGTAGAAGATGCAGAAGGTGGTTACCAAGGACAAAGAGAGCTTATGTCTCAATTCGGTTTACAGAACCTAAGCGAGATTACCTTTGTTGTAAGTAAGAATAGATTTCAAGATTTAACAAAACAGTTTACTATAGAGAGTGGTACAGATACCCTATCTGGTTCTATCGTATTAGAATCTGGTACATTAGATAGTGACGTTGTAGATATATCTGCTTCATTTGAAAGTGGATATATGATTGCAGAAAGTTCACCTACAGATTCCGATAGGCCGCAAGAAGGGGATTTAATATATCATCCAACATTAAGTAAAGTATTCCAAGTTAATTTTGTAGACCACGATGACCCATTCCACCAGTTGGATAATAATCCTGTATACAAAATGAATTGCAGACTATTCGATTACAGTTCAGAAGTTATTGACACTGATATTGCTGCGATAGATGCTATCGAAGATGACCATTCAATTAGTGCTATGGCTTATCAGATGACACTTGAACAGTCTGCTGCAGTAAATGAAAATATCCGACTTGAAATCGGTATAAGTAGTAATGGGGATCAAGGACTTCTACTTGAAGAAACAGATGGCGATAACGTCATTGGTGAAAATGATTCGAGTAGTGTTGGTACGAATATCCTTCTTGAAGACGGACATTCATTCCTGTTACATGAGGAATATGCAGTTGGAGATGGAACGGTTGACAAAACTGCTCA
>VTLG01009493.1_pt1 | contig 30503 bp, 39 predicted proteins | sample 4694571 | NCBI WGS metagenome assembly VTLG01 (sample SAMN12604809, study PRJNA352737) | marine metagenome | biome: ENVO:00000447; feature: ENVO:00000209|ENVO:00000569|ENVO:01000036; material: ENVO:00002151; isolation source: viral sequences binned using virsorter ...
CAGCTACATCGTGGTTAAAACTGGTGTCTTGAGATGTCTTGCGACATCTGCGTCTTCGATTCAAGTCGATGGCGGTCCCGCTATTACTTTGGTTGCCAATGAAGCATTATTAATTTCATGTGGTAAATCAAAAGGTGCTAAGATTGCAGCAGCAACAGACGCTGCAGCAATGGTAGTCACTGCAGAGGGATATTCTGGTGGTGGTCGTCACACATTTAGTGTTGGTGATTACATACAAACAGTTGATGGTGGTGACACAGACGGATTCACATCCGATTTTGAAACTGCAGCATCTGCAGGAAAACAAGTTACAGCAGTAACAGCATCCACTATTACTACTAATTATGACTCATCAGCAGCAAGTGGAGACTATTCACTTAGTGCAGCAGACGCAACTGCAGGCACTGTGCCACTCATCCAAAGAACAGTCAAACTCACAGCAGGAAGTGCAAACGTTATCGTTGAGACAGTCCAGATTGTCGGAGGATAATCCATGCCCGCCGTCTCCAAAAAACAACAAAGATTCTTCGGGATGGTTAGACAAGCTCAGAAAGAGGGTCAGGCGAAAGCTTCCTCACCTGAGGTTGCCAGAGTTGCTTCCCGCATAAAAAAATCCGATGCGAAAGACTTCGCATCTACAAAACACAAAGGTTTACCTGAGAAAAAGAAAATGAATGAAGAAGGTTACGACCATCTAAGAGATCAGGGGAGGATTCCACCAACTAAAGGAAAGAAGGATGCAACTACTATGCCTAGAAGTTACAAACCATCTTCTCCGAGAAAGGGTAAATCTGCACTAGAGATAGTGAAAAAATCTATTACCGACAAGTATGGAAAAGGTGCCATTATGAATTTAAAAAAAGAAGGGACTGCCTACGGCATCTATAAAGGTGACGGTAAGATGAAGATTGGTGCAAAGAAAAAAGAAGATAAGAATAAGCAAGAAGTAAAGGCAGTGCCTGCTGATACTATGGAAGGTATGTATGATATTGATCCTAAGACTGGTAAGTCACCTGTAGCATCTTCAGTTGAAAAGGGAAACAAAAAGACAGGTGATAAGAGACTTAGACATTTTGCTAAACTTGCAAAGAAAATGGTGGGTGAGGAGACTCTTACTGAGAGACAAAAGGATAGTGACAATCAAAGATTGAGTCAGGAGCGTGGTCGCTCTAACTATGGTAAGGCATCTATCAGAAACATGAGAGCATCAGGCACAGGTGGCAATGCTGCTGACCCTGCTGAAAGACTTGTAGCAATGGACGCAAGACATAAAGCACACAAAGAAAAACGTGGTGTAAAAACTAAAGGAATGAAAGAAGAAGTATATACAGGACCTAAAAAAGGTGACTTAAAAGGATATGGATCTAAAGCATTCAAAGAATATGAGAAGAATATGGATCCTAAAAAACGTCAAGCACTCAAAGACAAGGCAACTAAAGGTATGAAATTTACTCATGAAGGAAAGGACACTTCAGCAATGAAAAAATTCCTTGATGATAAAGCAAAGAAATTAGAGAAGAAAAGAAATTCACAATCTGATGCTGCTAAAAACAATCCTCATTTTGATAGCACATCTTCCATGCCTAGAAGTAGAGTATATGCAGGTCTACAACTAAGTGGTGACAATAGACTTGGTAAACTCTTAGAAGGTCTAACAGCGAAAGAGCGTATGAAAAGAGACGCAGGTGCTATCGCTAAGAAAAAAATGAAACAGAAAGAGCATAACAAATATGTTAATTTCTTAGATGTTGATGAAGCATTACATCCTAATGTAGCAAGAAATGATGCTATTAATAAGGCAAATGCTATGAAGCGTGCAAAGGAGAGGGAAGCATCTAAACCTTCTGCTGATGTAATTGCTGCTAGAAAGCGTCAGTATAAAGGTGGTAGTGACTATACTACTGCTGACAAAAAGAAAGTTATTCAGTCTTATAAGAAAGAAGAGACTATCCTAGAAACACCAAAGGGTGACGCAGGAAAAGACACACCAACTAAACAGGCAGATAGAGCTGCTCGTAGTTATGGTAGTGGTTACGGTGCAAAGTATAATGCTCCTGCTCGTAAGACTATCCATAAGATGAAGAGAGGAGTCAAGAAGTATAAGGGTGAGAAGGAAAATAATGATGGGTCTACAAAGATGACCAACTTCATTGATGATAGAAAGTCTCACTTCCATACACAAGGTAAGTCTTATGATGAGCCTTCAAGGAAGAAGATGAAGAAAGAAGAAGTTGCAATTTCTGAAAAAATAAAGTATGATAGTAAAGGATCTTCTATGGATTACTTCCTAGGCAAAGATCCAAAGAAGACAAAATACTATAAAGATAATAAGAAAAAGAATGAATCTAAATCATCTTGCGAATGCAAGCATGAGTCATTCTCCGATTTCCTAAAGGAAGGCAATAACACTGCCAGAATGTTACATAAGTCGAAGACTCAAGTCACAGGTAATTTATCTGCAGATAGAGGTAACGACGAAAAAAAGAATCAAGCCTCTAGAAAGGGGCTAGAAAAAGATCTTAAAAAGAAAGGGATCGGTTACAAAAAAGGTGTAGGCAAATACAAGTATGACAGTGGCGAAACTGGCACAGAAGTATCCTATCAGACCTCAAAACCTGATAAAATGTCGAAACGTCGTTTTGGAAAAACCATGCGTCGTCTAGGTAGAAAGCACGGACAAGAATCTGTAATCACTAAGGACAAAAACAAACCTGCAAGATTGCATGATACCGAAAGCAAGAAACCTGGTAAGTCGATAAACATAGGTAAATCTAAAGGTGGATCTAATCCATCTGGTATGGGTCAAACTTCTGGTGATAAAGTCAGGAGTGGTAAACTACCGTCTAAATCTAAAAAAGGAGCATATCATTATGGCTGAAGAGCGTAGTAAAGTCTGTCGTTATTGTGGACTCATTGCACCGCAAGGGCATTGGAGACCATATACATGGATAGAAAAACATGAAGCAAACTGTCCTAAGAATCCAACATGTCAAGCAGCAGCATAAAAACATTCCAAGAGTTTCACGAATCTGCATGGCAGAGGAAGGAAGGTAAGAATAAGACAGGCGGTCTGAATGAAAAAGGACGCAAATCTTATGAGCGTGAGAATCCTGGTAGCGATCTGAAGGCACCACAACCTGGTGGAGGACCTAGAAAGAGATCATTCTGTGCAAGAATGGGTGGAGTAAAAGGACCTATGAAAGACGAGAAAGGTCGTCCAACCCGTAAAGCACTCGCACTTAGAAAATGGAAGTGCTAGTATAAATAAGTATAAAGACTTATTATATGAAATTCCTTAATACCTTCTTGTTGGGTATATCGGTAACAATATTAGATACCCTATACAAGGGAAGACATTTTGAAAGATTTTGGGTGCTAGAGGAGATTGCTCGGGCACCCTATTTTGCTTTTATAAGCGTATTACATTTACGAGAGTCATTAGGTCTGAGAGGACAAGTGCATACTGATCTTATGAAAGAGCACTTTGCACAGACTCTAAATGAGACAGAGCATCTAGAAGAGATGGAAAAGAGGGGAGGTAATAAGTATTGGATAGATAGATTCTTCGCACGTCATCTAGTATTACTATACTATTGGATCAATGTAGCATACTATTTGTTTGATCCCATAGATGCATATGATCTTTCCGAGAAAATAGAGTGGCATGCAGCAGATACATACTCTAAATACTTAGAAGAATTTCCACACGATGAAAAGATTTCTGCTATAATGCAGGATGAGATTCATCATGCTCAGGAATTATCTGAAGCCATACGTCTTATAACATGAAGTCACAGTTTATCCTATTTGCATGTTTCTTACCACTTGCTGCGATATACATAGTGATGAAATTTGCTGTATGGATGAGTGCCGTAAACAACGAAACGATCTATGTTAGCAAAGAACGGTTTAGAAAGCGAGGACCCTATGTGGAGAATCCGTATGCGGACGTTGATGAAGAGGAAGAGGAGTATGGAGATACGACAGATTATAAATGACGTCCTTCATCAATATTATGTTGTAGAGCGTGGTATGCCTATTCCTAGATGGAAAAGCAATACCGATCCACAGTGGTGGATAGATTATCTTGCATCATTAAAAGATGGTAGTAGTACACAGCGTTAACATAATGGTGCTAATACTTGTCATTTCTGTGACAATACTGATTGCCTATATAATGAAGTATGCGTATCAGGAGATGAATGATGGGAGCGATGACACCTCCAAGTCGGAAGAGTTGCTATAACTTCAGAGTTGTCGAAATCAATCGTGTAGTTGATGGAGATACAATCGACGTGACTATAGACTTAGGTTTTGATCTCAGCAAAAAAGAAAGGGTGCGTGTAGCAGGAGTCGATACTCCTGAGAAAAGGACAAGAGACCTAGAGGAGAAAGCACTTGGAATTGATGCGACAAACTGGCTTAAAGAAAAGCTTGAAGGAGCGATTGACGGTGAGGATGATCTTGTCATTAGGACTGAGCTCGTTGGTGGTATGGGTAAGTATGGTCGTCTTCTTGGCTGGCTTTATATTGGGGATTCAACTGTGTCTCTCAATGAGCAGATGATTGACGAAGGATACGCTTGGTGCTATGATGGAGGGACAAAAAACAAAGACTTCGAGTCTCTTCGTGAGATTCGTAGATCACATGGCACACTACTAGAAGGATGAGAGACAAAATGATTGATGCCTTGCTGCAACATGCCAAGGGTCAAATACATAAACATAAAATGAATGTTGAGGTTTACCTTACAAACCCAGTTGGTATCGGTGAGCATCCAGATGTGATGGAAGCAATCGAAAAAGAATTAGATATGATTGCACATTATCATGATCAGATAGAAGTCATTTCTACTTACATCGAATAATGCAGATAGAAGAATTAGAAGAAGGTGATTGGTATTGCTCCATGAATATGGGGATAGAGGAGGTAAGGTATCTCTATGCTTTTTTTAAGAAAGCAAAGGGAGAGACTCCTGATGAAAAAGATTATATAGAGATGATGAGAAAAAGATTATTTGCAATGATGGCAGAGTTTGCGTTAACGGAGTTATGAGTCAACAGGAGATATATCTAGGCAATCCTAATCTGAAGAGGGCAAATGTTGCACAAAACTTTACCCCTGAGGAAGTAGAGGAGTTTGTCAAGTGTAGCAAAGATCCTGTATACTTTATCACTAACTACATCAAGATCATATCTCTTGACCTAGGTCTTGTGCCATTTAACTTGTATCCGTTTCAAGCGGATATGGTAAATAAGTTTCACGACAATAGATTTAATATAGCAAAACTACCACGACAGTCAGGTAAGTCAACAGTTGTTACTGCCTATCTGTTGTGGTATTCCATTTTTAATGACAACGTAAACGTAGCGATCCTTGCTAACAAGGCAGCGACTGCTCGTGAGATGTTGCAACGTCTACAATTATCATATGAAAACCTCCCTAAATGGCTCCAACAAGGAGTCGTCAACTGGAACAGAGGATCACTGGAATTGGAGAATGGAAGTAAGATCATGGCTGCATCTACTTCTGCTTCTGCTGTTAGGGGTATGTCGTTTAATATTATATTTCTCGATGAATTCGCCTTTATTCCAACTCATATTGCTGATGAGTTTTTTAGCTCTGTTTATCCAACTATATCCTCTGGTAAGTCAACTAAGGTTATAATCATCTCTACCCCTAAGGGTATGAATATGTTTTATAAACTCTGGCATGACGCAGAGTTAAAGAGAAATGAATACGTTACAACAGAGGTGCACTGGTCTGAGGTGCCAGGCAGAGACGCACTATGGCGAGAGCAAACTATTGCCAACACATCCGAAGAGCAGTTTAACCAAGAGTTTGAATGTGAATTCTTAGGATCAGTCAATACACTCATTACGTCAACTAAACTAAAGATCATGACGTATGAGGAGCCTTTAACTAAGAATGCAGGACTGGATATATACGAAGAACCTATAGCAGATAATCAATATGTAATGACTGTTGACGTGGCACGCGGTCTAACTAAGGACTATTCTGCATTCTTAGTGTTTGATACGACCACTATTCCGTATAGAATCGTAGCAAAATACAGGAATAATGTAATTAAACCTATGCTATTTCCTAATGTTATACACCAAGTCGCACTAAGTTACAATCATGCGTACATTATGGCGGAAGTAAATGATATAGGTGGGCAGGTTGCGGACATATTACAGTATGATCTTGAGTATGATAATCTTCTTATGTGTGCTATGCGTGGAAGAGCGGGACAAGTTGTAGGACAAGGATTCTCTGGTAGTAAGACCCAACTAGGAGTCAAGATGAGCACTACAGTCAAGAAGACTGGTTGTTCTAATATGAAAACATTGATTGAAACAGACAAACTAGTATTCCAAGACTATGATATAATAAGTGAGTTAACTACTTTTATACAAAAAGGTCAAGCGTGGGAGGCAGAAGAAGGTTGTAATGATGACCTCGCCATGTGCATAGTTATCTTTAGTTGGTTAGCAACATCTGATTATTTCAGAGAGTTGCATGACAATGACGTTAGAGCACGTCTGTATCAAGAGCAGAAAGAGCAGATTGAAGCAGACATGGCACCCTTTGGTTTCATTGATGATGGAATGAATGAGGAAACCTTCGTTGACAAAGATGGCGATGTATGGCATACTGACGAATACGGTGACCGATCTTACATGTGGGAGTTTCGATGATTTTTATTTCTTGTCCACCAGTGTATACATTGCCTGGCACTTGGACAAAGTGTGACGCACTTATACCTCACGCAAACTATGACCCAAACTTTACGTTTCCAATATCAGTAGCAGTATTTACTGTGCTGTTAGCAGGGTTTGGGATTTACAAAGGATTCTTTGCAAACAAAGACTTGGCAGATCCTTGGGATGATCATGACGACTAATGTATCATAATAACTTTTTTACCGATGAGCAATGGGAATGTATTAGGGTTTGTGTAGCAAACGCACCCATACCTTATGACATCTCTAAGAAAAAAATTCCTGCTTCTATCCTAGATAAGATAGGATATCCTCAGAAAAAGCAACATAAGGGGATTGAAAAAGTTTCTTACGATCTAACACCCTATGGAATTAACGACTGAAATCATCGAAAAAATCCAAGAAGCAATGAGACATACCAAGAAGGATGGCACTGTCAACTGGAAAGATACTGATGAGATTGAGGTAAATCTAGCAGGGACATTTGCTGCTGATAGATTTATTGTTATCAAAAACAAAACAAAAGATCCAGTAGTATCTGCTCAACCACATCCTTACTTTGATTATGAGAAGAAGGTCTTTACTAAAGATGGTAGAGAAGAGTATATGAAGGAGCAAAAGAAATGATTTTTTTCTCTCTTATACTTTCATTGTTTGCTAATCACTTGCCAGTAATGTATGTGCAAGTGCCTCAGTGGGCAGATGATTGGGCAGTCTGTGCTGTAGATATACCAGACGCTAAGTGTCATTGGTATGTCATGGCACCTGATAATACATTCGGTGAAGGGTTTGATTGGGAAGAGGCACCATGGTTTGATGCCACAGGTCTAAATGATGTCGCACCAATGCAAAAGGAAACCGTAGTACAAAAATTACAACACAAATGATACAATTCTTACTAATCAACGCAGGTTTTTTAAACCTAATGTTTTACATCTTTGCTATAGGATGTGGAATCTCATTTATTCTTGAGCAAATTCTTAAGGTCAGACCTCTATCTGTTGACTCAACAATGAATGAAAGAAACATGTATATCGTGCAGACTAATAGAAAATACTGTTGGAGACAGGCATGGATAACTAATGCTCTCTGGTTTCTATGTAATGTAGGATTGTATATAGTATCAAGAAATATGCAAACTACTCAGGTAGACACATTCTGGAATGGAATTTGACAAGGAATTAGAATTAGAGCATTTACTATTTGTAAACCGTCAGTGCAGGAGATGTCTTAGGACGTTTGACCTCATTGACGGTTTTTATCATACAAGGAAAGATAGAGGACATATACCATCCGCATATGCATATGAGTGTAAGGAATGCACAGTTAATAGAATTAAAAAGAATAGAAAGAAAAGAAATAGACCTAGACCTTTACCTCCATACCTAGCAGACTATCCTGACTGGTAGTATGCTCACGTCATGTTTCCCCGCTGAAAACATGAGTTTTTCTAAATACTAATAGCATCCGTATTGACCCGTTCTAGGAGTATACAAACATGGCATCAACGCAGCTTTCACCAGGTGTTGTTGTACTGGAAAGAGATCTAACTAACGTCGTTAACGCTACAGTAGATAATGTAGCATCACTCGTTGGTAGTTTTGAAAAAGGACCAGTAGAGCAAATCGTCTCGGTAACTAGTGAGAAAGAGCTTCTCGCAATATTTGGTAGACCAAGTAACTCAAACTTTGAGTATTGGTTTAGTGCAGCACAATATCTTCTTTATGGTGGCACCATGAAGATTGTCCGTGCAATGAGCAACTCACTTAAGAATGCCATTGACACAGCACAGTTTACAAACACAGTCTTCAGTGCAACTGATACAACTTTAACAGTTACATCTACAACTGATTTCGACGTCGCAGATCTACTATTGATCGACGCTGAAATTATGGCGATCGGATCTGTAACTGGTAACGACGCAGTTGTTACTCGTGCACAACTACAAACATCTGGGGTTTCACACGCAGCAGGATCACAAGTCACACTGATTGAAACATCAGGCACATCTTCTACTATTAACGAAGGTGGGACATATACGGACTCTGATACAACATTAACGGTTGCTTCTGCATCTACACTTGGTGCAGGTACAAACTCCTACATTAGGGTTGATGATGAGATTCTTCAAGTTACTGGTGTTGTAGGTAATAACCTTACAGTAACTCGTGGAGCACTAAGCACAACTGCTGCTGCACACACTGACGGATCAACTGTTACACTCCTAACAGTATCAACAAACAAGACAACAATTAATGAGCAGACATCTACTGGTATCACCGCTCCATTAATTAAGAATCTAGATGCATACGAGTCAACAGTTAAAGATGCTTCTAACAACTGGAAGTGGGCAAGTAAAACTGCAGGCACACACGGTAACAGCATTAGAGTCGTAGTAACAGACTCAGGTGCTGATCAGGTGTTATACCTAGCACAACCAGGATCTGCTGAGTGGGAATTCGCATCAGGTGCGGAAGTTTCTTACTCCGCTGCTAACATCTTCGGTAAAGTCTACTCTTACACAGTTGTCATTACACTTGAAGAGAATTCAACTTTAGTTGGTAGCTTCGGTGCAGGTAACTTCTATACTGGACTTTCTGGTAACATCACTGGTGGTATCGTTGCATACGACAAGGAAACACAGAAACTTGAAATAAGTATTGATAACACTGCATCAGACTACTGGGAAGTTGGCGACACAATTACTGAGTTGGCAAACAATGGTGGATCACCTGGATCTGCATCTGGCACATCAGGTAAGATTCTATCTATCTCAAGAGAATTAAGAGTATCTCTAAACAAAACATCACCTCTATTCCAAGCAAACCAAACTGTAACTGACGGAAACGCTGCTACTGTATCTGCTATCGCAGTCGGTAGTGACTATGAGTCAAGAATGTATGGTTACAACCAGAAGTGGATCAACGTTGCTCCAAGACCTGGCACATCAGCATGGGCAGATGAGCGTGGTGGATACAGAGACTTGTTACACGTCCTCATCCTTGATGGAGACGGAGCACTAACAGGCACACCTGGCTCACTACTAGAGAAATTCACAAACCTATCTAAAGCATCAGACGCTAAGTCACCACAAGGTGAGTCACTTTACTACGTCGATGTTTTAATGAATCAATCCTCCTATGTTTACTGGGGATCACACGAAACCGCTAACATCTTTGACCGCTCTGGCACAGCCGACGGATCATGGGGTGGAAGCGTAGTAAACCGTGACTTTGACTTGATCAAGGCAGATGCTGCACTATACGGTGGAGATAACATCACTGGTCTTGATCCAAATAGTATTCCTGTTATCGGGACAAAGAATAACGGCACCGTCAAGTATCACCTACAAGGTGGAGTAGACGGATATACTGTTGACAGACCTTCACTTCTATCAGGTTACGACCTATTCAGCGATGCTGAAACAGAAGAAGTGGATTACGTCCTCATGGGTCCTTCCATGAGTAACATGAGCGATACAATCGCTAAGGCACAAAAGGTAATCGATATTGCAAGCACTCGTAAAGATTGCATGGCATTCATCTCACCTTATCGTGGCGATGTTATTGGAATCGCATCAGTAGGAGATATCGTTGACAAGACTGTAAGTTTCTTTGATCAACTATCATCTTCCTCATACGCAGTATTTGACAGTAACTACAAATACATCTATGACCGTTATAACGATGTCTATCGTTACATTCCATGTAATGCTGACGTTGCAGGTCTAACACTTAGCACAACTCTAAATCAGGAGCCATGGTTCTCACCTGCAGGTTTCAATAGAGGTCAACTTCGTAACGCAGTTAAACTTGCTTACTCACCTCTAAAAGATCACAGAGACAGACTATACGCTGCTAGAGTTAACCCAGTTGTTGCATTCCCTGGCGAAGGAATCGTCCTCTTCGGAGACAAGACTGCACTAGCATATCAGTCTGCATTCGACAGAATCAACGTGAGACGCCTTTTCTTAGTATTAGAAAAAGCAATCGCACAGGCTGCTAAGACACAACTCTTTGAATTGAATGATGAGTTTACTCGTCAAGGTTTCAAGAATATCGTAGAACCTTTCATGAGATCCGTACAATCACGTCGTGGTGTTACTGATTTCTTGGTTGTCTGTGATAGCACAAACAACCCTCCTGAGTCTATTGACAGAGGAGAATTCTACGCTGAGATCTTCATCAAACCTACTAGATCTATTAACTTCATTACACTTACCTTTACAGCAACAAGGACAGGAGCTAGCTTCTCTGAAGTTGCAACCTAAGTAAACCGTGCTACGACTTCGTAGTCAATTCACTAAAATAGGAGACACTTAAAATGGCAGTAAACAACGTCGAAGGGGGGCAGATTAACTCTCCTATTTTCGACTTTAGAAATAAGATAGGCGACCTTGCCCGCCCTAATCTGTTCCAAGTAGAGTTAACATTCCCTCAACTTACAGCAAATGCAAACATCGGCGGAAGCGGTGGAGCAGCAGACGCAGCAGAATCAGAAGCAGCACAAGCACCTTTCGGTGGAAACCTTGCAACACTTCTAGTTAAAGCAGCAAACATTCCCGCATCAACAGTTGGTGTAATTGAAGTTCCTTACAGAGGAAGGACAATTAAAATCGCAGGAGACAGGACATTCGAACCATGGACTGTTACTGTATTAAACGACGCTAACTTCGTGATCAGAAATCAGTTGGAGAATTGGTCAACACAGATCCAAGCACTACAACAAAACTTCCAGTCATTCGACTCACCTGCTAACTATCAAACAAATGCTATTGTCCGTCAGTATGACAGACAGTCTGAGCAAACCAGAGCATATAAGTTTGAAGGTATCTGGCCAAGTAACATCTCAGCAATCGATCTTGCATGGGATAGCAACGACACACCAGAAGAATACACAGTTGAGTTTCAGGTTCAGTACTGGACTTATGCGTCAGACGTTAACGCAGCACATCACGTTCCTAAAAACTAGTTTTTGGAAGTCGCTAAATAACTATAACCTAGTTACATTTTTGAATGGCACAATTATTTGGTTATTCTCTTGATCGCAAGAAGAAGGGCTCTTTAGCTAAGGGTCCTTCTTTCGTGCGTAAAGATAGTGAGGATGCTGCCGAACCCATTGTAGCAGGTGGTTACTTTGGTCAGTATGTAGATTTTGGAGACAAAGAGTCATCCAAAGGTACAGAAATGGATCTCATTGGTAGATATCGTGAGATGTCTCTGCACCCAGAAGCGGATGCAGCAATCAATGATGTCGTAAATGAAGCGATTGCAGGTGAATTAGATGATCACCCTATTGATCTAGAGTTATCAAACCTGCAAGCAAGTGATACTCTTAAGAAAAGAATTAGAGAAGAGTTTGAAAACGTCTTATCTCTATTAGACTTTGACAGAAGAGCATACGATATTTTCCGTAGATGGTATATCGATGGTAGACTTTTCTACCATAAGATGATTAATCCTGATAAACCTTCCGAAGGTATTACAGAATTAAGGTATATCGATCCACGCAAAATTAAAAAAGTTGTCGAATTTGACAGAGGAAAGGGCGGATCAGGTTTAGCAAACGGACCTGGTGATCCGCAAGGAGAATCATTAGTACCCAAGTCACTTGAGTATTACATCTATGCTCCTAAAGGACTCCGTGGATTTGAAAACAAAGGTGTAAAGATTGCACCTGACGCTATCTGTTATGTCCACTCTGGTAAGAGGGACATGAATAGAAATATTGTTTTATCTCACCTACATAAAGCAATCAAAGCACTCAATCAACTAAGAATGATTGAGGATTCTCTGGTTATCTATCGTCTATCCAGAGCACCCGAAAGAAGAATCTTCTATATCGATGTAGGAAACTTACCTAAACAAAAAGCAGAGCAATATCTCCGCGAGGTAATGAGTCGATACAGAAACAAACTAGTGTATAACGCAGACACTGGTGAGATTCGAGACGACAAGAAATTCATGTCTATGCTAGAAGATTTCTGGTTACCAAGACGTGAAGGTGGTAGAGGCACAGAGATATCTACATTGCCAGGTGGACAAAACCTAGGTGAATTGGAAGATGTCAAGTATTTCCAAAAGAAATTATATCGTGCACTCAACGTACCTGAGTCTAGATTAGAGTCTGACTCAAGCTTCAACCTAGGAAGATCCGCTGAGATCACTAGAGACGAAGTTAAATTCCAAAAATTCATAGTCCGTCTCCGCAAGAGATTTAGTGATCTATTCAATGATCTACTAAAAACTCAGTTAGTCCTTAAAGGTGTATGCACCTTGGAAGAATGGGATGATATGAAGGAGCATATTCAATACGATTACGTTGCGGATAACTACTTCTCGGAGCTCAAAGCACAGGAAATCCTAACGGAAAGAATGGCTTTGTTACAGCAAATGGATCCATACGCAGGTAAATATTTCTCACTTGAGTATCTAAGACGTCAAATACTCCGTCAAACAGAGATGGAATTCAACGAAATAGATAAGCAAATGGATGAAGAAATGAAGTCTGGACAATTAGTCTCTCCAGTACAGATGCAGCAGTTAGAATTGCAGCAAATGGAGATGGCATTACAACCCCCAGAGCCTGATCCTGCACAGCAGGGAATAGATCCCGCAGACTACGATAAAGGAAATATATAAATAACTACATATTTTGTTATTATTATGCCTACACAAGCAGCCCTAGATATAGTTAACGCATTATTTGCAGGAAAGAAGGACGTAAGTGATTACGTTGCTACTGGAATGAAAACTACTGCTGTTGACGCAATCGATGCTAGGAAAGCAGAGGTTGGTAAGACTATTCTTGCACCTGAGCCTCCTGAGGAGGAAGAGGTAGAGCAACCCGAAGCATCAACTGAAACTGAAACTGAAGTAAAACCAGAGGAATCTACAGATGAAACTGATCAGGGAGGAAATTGAAACCGCTAAGGTTTTGATAACCGAAGGAAAAGACGGAAAGAAAAAACACTTCATAGAAGGTGTGTTTCTTCAAGGTGCGATCAAAAATAGAAATGGTCGTATGTATCCTGTCCCTACACTTCAGCGAGAAGTTGATAAATATAACGAATCATACATTAAAAAAGGACGTGCACTAGGAGAATTGGGTCACCCTGATGGTCCTACAATTAACTTAGATCGCGTGTCACACTTAATTACCTCATTAAAGAATGAAGGTAATAACTTTATTGGAAGAGCGAGAATCCTCGACACTCCTATGGGTAACATTGCTAAGAATCTTCTAGACGAAGGTGTAAAACTTGGCGTTTCCTCTAGAGGACTGGGGACAATCAAAGAAGAAAACGGTATGAAAGTCGTAATGGACGATTTCATGCTTGCAACTGCAGCAGATATTGTTGCTGATCCATCAGCACCCGACGCTTTTGTCGATGGTATTATGGAAGGAAAAGAATGGATTTACGCAAATGGTGCCATTCATGAGCAAACAATAGAGCAAATCCGCAAGAGAATTAGCACTGCACAGAGGTCACAAATGGAGGAAAGGAAGCTTTCCGCGTTTAATGACTACCTTCAAAGTTTCTAATATATAAATAACTATAGCAATTACCGCCCTTTGTACACTTAGGAGACAATGATGTCTAAAATTGAAGAAAAATCACTGGATGAAAACGCAGTTACTGCAAACGCCAAACCTGCGGATCCGATGCCAAAATCTGAAGCTGGGACACCTGGTCAAGCAGGATACCAAGATCTTGGTGGACCTACACCTATGAATTCCAAACCTGATGATGACTCTAACAAGTACAAAACAGGTGGCGGACCTACTGCAACACCTCCTCAGACTAAACCATCTGATGCAAGTGGAAAAACAGTAGACTCAATGAAGGGTGATGTCAAGGCGGGACATGAACCTGAAGGTGACGTAATTGCTGAAGACGAAGCACAGAAAGAAGAGGAAGTAATCGAAGTAGATCTTTCTGCTGATGTGCAGGCTCTTACAGAAGGCGAAGACCTAAGTGAAGAATTCAAAGAGAAAGCAAAGACTATCTTTGAAGCAGCGGTTGTTACTCGTCTAAACGAAGAACTAGGACGTATGCATGATGAGTATGCAAAAGTCTTAGAAGAAGAAATTGAAAAAGTCAAGACTGACCTTGCAGAAAAGGTTGACGACTATCTCTCATATTCAGTTAAAAACTGGATGGATACCAATTCCCTTGCTATTGAGCACGGTATCAAGAATGAGATGGCAGAAAACGTCCTTGACGGAATCAAAAAAGTTTTCGTGGAGAATCACATTGAGCTCCCCGAAGAAAAACTTGATTTAGTAGATGAAATGACATCTCAACTAGATCAAATGGAAACAAAACTCAACCAGTCAATCGAAGAGAATGTTACTCTTAACAAAGAGATTGGCGGCTATATTAAGAATGGGATTGTGAATGAAGCGTCCGAGGGTTTGACCCTTTCGCAACGCGAAAAACTGTCTGCTCTCGCAGAGGCTGTTGAGTTTAATGATGCTGAGAGTTACAAAAAGCAAATCCAAACACTCAGAGAGTCTTACTTCTCATCTAAGTCACCAGAAGCTGCAACTGCACCTTCCGCTGACACTGAGGTAGAGAATGTAGAACCTATCAATGAGGGAATGGACGCTTATGTAAAAGCTCTCTCCCGTTGGTCCAAATAATCAATCCACATCCTTAACGAGGTATCACACAAATGTTCAATTCTGAGCACTTGCAGGAGAAGTGGAACCCTATCCTAACTCACGGAGATCTACCAGAGATCAAAGATAGTTACAGAAAGGCAGTTACCGCAGTCCTCCTAGAGAACCAAGAAAAATTTATTAAGGAAGAAGCTGGTGTATTGACCGAAGCCGCTCCTACTATGTCTGCAGGTACTGCAGGTTTCAGTGGTAGTAGCACAGCAACAGGTCCAGTCGCAGGTTTCGACCCAGTTCTCATTTCATTGATCCGTAGATCAATGCCTAAGTTGATCGCATATGACATCGCAGGCGTTCAACCAATGACAGGTCCTACAGGACTTATCTTTGCGATGAGATCACGCTACGGCACAAACCGTACAGCAGGATCAGAAGCATTCTTCAACGAAGCAGATTCAGAGTTTTCAGCAGAAAACGCAGCATCTGACCTAGGAAGGACTGCTCAATCAGGAAGTAATCCAGGTCTTCTAAATGACTCTGGCACATACACCTTCTCAGGTGGTATGCCAACAGCTGAGTCTGAAGCATTGGGTGACGCTTCTGGTAACCAATTCGCTGAGATGAACTTCAGCATTGAGAAAGTTACTGTGACTGCGAAGTCCAGAGCACTCAAGGCAGAGTATTCTCTAGAATTGGCACAAGACCTTAAGGCAGTACACGGTTTAGACGCTGAGTCTGAATTGGCAAACATCCTCTCAACTGAGGTACTTGCTGAGATCAACCGTGAAGTTGTAAGATCTGTATACAAAGTCGCAAGACCTGGTGCACAGAATAATACAGCAACTGCAGGTATCTTTGACCTAGACGTTGACTCCAACGGTAGATGGTCAGTTGAGAAGTTTAAAGGTCTTCTATTCCAGATCGAGAGAGACATGAATGCAATCGGGCATGAAACTCGTCGTGGAAAGGGTAACATCCTCATCTGCTCAGCAGACGTGGCTAGTGCTCTATCAATGGCAGGTGTCCTAGATTACACTCCAGCTCTTGCAGGAAACAGCAACTTACTTCCAGATGACAACAGCAGCACTCTTGCTGGTACATTAAACGGTAGAATTAAGGTCTATGTTGACCCTTACTCTGCAAACGTAAGTGACAGACACTTCTACGTTGGTGGATACAAAGGATCTTCTGCATACGACGCAGGAATATTCTACTGCCCATATGTCCCACTACAGATGGTCAGAGCTGTGGGTCAGGATACATTCCAGCCAAAAATCGGGTTTAAGACTCGTTATGGCATGGTTGCTAACCCATTTGCTGAAGGCACAGACCAAGGTGGCGGAGATCTTGATGCTAACAAGAACCGTTACTACAGACGTGTGCTAGTTGACAACTTAATGTAAATTGTCAGTATATAAAGACAGGGGCACCTCTCCGAGGTGCCTTTTTTATTAGGAGATCATAAATACAGCAACTGACGAGATAGACATGGTAGCAGAGGTTACATACTACGTTATGCTCTTCCTTCTTTTAGGATTGTTTACCATTTACCTATTGCGTTTGGGTGCATAATATAGTAAGATATAAAAAACTTATCTAATATGCCCAGAAAAGATTTAGATCGACTTGATGATCTCATAGATGACATCGAGAAGATGAAAAACAAAATTACAGGAATTGAAGACGTCACGGATTCTCCGAAAGACTGGCATGATTTCTGGTATAATTCAAAGGACATCAATGATAAACAAACTAATCAGTGAGTTTCCTCGCACAGACGTTGTAGACATCGGTATGACCGAAAGAAAAATACGACAAGTATCCTATACAAAAGAGGAAGTTGATGCCTTGATAGCAGAAGCTATAGAAGAAGCACGTCGTATTGATGAAGAGTCAATGCGTAAGCACAATAGAGACGCAACGGTAATCTCTATGATCTTAGGTTTCACAGCACTAGCATTATTTGTGGATGGATTGCTAAGGATGTTAGGAATCATTCCTCCATTCATGCACATCGATATAAACATTTTAGACAGGATCGTTGACGAAGTTAAAAACGATCTTGGGGAAAAGATTCTCACACCAATACAGAGGTATGGACTACGGCAGTAAGATTTTAGTAATACAATTTTTGAAAGGGATAACATACGGACTATTTGCTCACTTCATACTGAAGGTGATCTTTGATCTGTACGATATAAATAATGATGACGACGATGATGATCCCGAAGGTGGTCTCATGTCGCCTGTCTACATGGGTGCCTAATGACTGACTCTTGGAATTCACAGATTGAAAATAGAAACTTTCTATCACCACTAGGATTTAAGATGGTGATGCCTAAGTTTCCTAAGGTAGTGTACTTTAGTCAAACTGCTGCTATTCCTGCGATCACAATTACACAACCAATGCAGTCCACAAGGTATGGACGTCAACTACCACTAGAAGGTACATTCCAATACGAAGATTTTGAAATGTCTTTCATAGTAGATGAGGATATGGAAAACTATCTGCTACTACATAACTGGTTGCGTGCTCTCGGTGTCCCCGAGAAGGCAAAAGAAAGGACAGATTTTATGGCATTTATGAAGTCTAGATTCCAATACGATGCAAAAGACTGGGATCTGATATCTGCTGACGCATCTTTGACAGTGCTCAACAGTAACTTCAATGCAAACTTCAACGTTGTATTTAAAGGATTGTTTCCAGTGTCCTTGTCAGGATTGGATTTTAATGCTACAATAGATGGCACACAGTATGCCACCGCTAATGCAACATTCAAGTATATCTTGTATGAGATACAGGGTGGCGAAAGTAACGTCCGCTCTAGCAGTTTGGAATAAATGAATTTATCAAAAATTGAAGAGATGTGGCAGAAAGACTCTGAGCTTCATAGGGAGTTGCCTGAGCTTCTTGCAAATGATTCATTAGAATCTGCTAAACTACACTCTAAGTATTTGAAATGGTTAAATCAATTTCGTCTGATGCTTTCAGAAGCAGAAAGAGATCAGAAGATGTTGAGGTTATCTAAATTCGAGTATTACTCTGGTAAGAAACCAGACGCAGAAGGAAAAATAAATCCCTTAAAGATATTGAAATCAGATCTAGGTATATACTTAGATGGTGATGCTGATTTATGTCGTGCAAACAGTAAAGTCCACTACCTTGAAACTTGTATAAGTACTTGCGAGAGGATTCTTAAATCAATAGACAACCGTGGGTTTGCTATTAAGAATGCATTTGACATAATCAAATACTATGACATACGTTAGGAAAAAAAATGAAGTATATCTTAAGGTAGAAACCGAGCAGCATATACACAAGGAGTTATCAGACTACTTTTGTTTTGATGTCCCTAACGCTAAATTCATGCCACACTATAAAAAACGTGTGTGGGATGGAAAGATTAGATTATACTCGCCAGGCACAGGTGAAATATACTGTGGACTATATGATTACCTAGAGGAATTCTTTAACAATAAAGGATATGAATACGTCGTCAAACAAGACGACCACTACGGAATACCACAGGAGGATGAAGAGTATGTCACACCTCAAAGCACAGCGGCTTTTGTTGGGTCTTTGGGTCTCCCTTTCAAGGCAAGGGACTACCAACTACGAGGCATATATCAAGCACTTAAGTCGCGTAGGAAGCTTCTACTATCCCCCACAGGATCAGGGAAATCCTTAATAATATATGCACTAGTCCGATGGTATATGCAGAAAGGACTAGAAACACTAATCATTGTGCCTACCACATCACTGGTAGAGCAGATGTATAAAGATTTTGAGATCTATGGTTGGAAAGCAAGTGCTTACTGCCATAAGATTAGAGCAGGGAAAGAGAAATATGTTGACAAACCAGTTGTAATATCTACTTGGCAGAGTATATACAAAGAAGGTAAAAATTTCTTTGACAGGTTTGATGCTGTCATAGGAGATGAAGCACACTTATATAAAGCAAAGTCATTGTCGGGTATCCTCACCAAGATGGTCGATACAAAATATCGTATTGGTCTTACAGGGACACTAGATGGGTTGCAAACCCACCAACTAGTATTAGAAGGATTGTTTGGTAGTGTGGATCAGGTCACAAAGACTAAGGATCTACAGAAGAAAGGACACCTAACACCACTAAAGGTAAATATTATACTACTAAAACATGGGTGGGTGCCGTTTGATTACTATCAACAGGAGATAGAATACCTGTGTATGCATGAAAGACGTAACAAATTTATTAGTAAATTGGCAATGGATACGGTTGGCAACACCTTAATTCTATTCAATTACGTCGAGAAACATGGTGAGCCTCTTTACGAATTGATAAATAGTTACAATTCCAACCGCCGTTTGTTTTTCATTCATGGTGGAATTGACACAGAAGATCGTGAAGAAGCGAGAAGGATCACAGAATCACAGAAGGATGCTATAATCATTGCGAGCTATGGCACATTCTCGACTGGTATCAATATTCGCAACCTGCATAACGTTATCTTTGCTAGTCCATCCAAGTCTAGAGTCCGTAACTTACAGTCTATAGGTAGGGTGCTTAGAAAAGGTGAGAATAAATCACAGGCAACACTATATGATATCGCTGATGATTGCACGAAGGGATCATACCATAACTATACTTTCAGACATCTTATAGAAAGGATGAAGATATACGAGTCTGAAGAGTTTGATTATGAAGTCACTAAAGTAAGATTCAAAAATGATTAATTACATTCAACACGAAAAAGAATTCTATGGAGTAGTCAAACTAGTCTCTGGTGATGAGGTTTTAGGACCTATGATCGCTACTGAGGACAAGGGAGATACTCTTATTTTTGTGTCTAATCCTGCCAAACCACATGCAAACCCTGTATCAGATGGTAAGCATCAAGGTCTTGCTATTGGATTTACCAAATGGATGATGTTTAGTGAAGAAGATTTCTATCTCATCAGAGAACCTGATGTTATATGTGTCGCTCCTATGAGTGAGGACTCCATTGCCATGTATCGTATGTGGTTACGACGAGAATATGGAAGTCCAAAAGATGATTATACTGCACCAATGAATCAATCTATGGGACTCATTGGTAAAGTTGATGATTTCCGTAATAAGCTAGAGAAGGAGTGGCGTAACAAAGGTTGACGTAACGATATAACTGTTGTATACTTAAGTCATTCGGAAGCAATAAATGCCACGGAAAGCGAAAAAACAACACTATGTAGATAATAAAAAGTTTCTCGACGAGCTCGTGGTATACCGCAAGGATGTCAAGCACGCTGCAGAATTCGATCTACCCAAACCAAGAATCCCAAACTATATTGGAGAGTGCTTCTTAAAAATTGCTACTCACCTATCATATCGTCCTAACTTTATTAACTACATGTATAAGGATGACATGATCTGCGATGGGATAGAGAATTGCGTACAGTATATTGATAACTTTGACCCTGCAAAATCTACTAATCCATTTGCATATTTTACCCAGATAGTGTATTATGCATTTCTACGTCGTATTGCTAAGGAAAAACGTCAGATGGATATCAAAGACAAACTGATTGAAAAGAGTGGATATGATGAAGTATTTTCTACAGACAATAAAGATGACCATGCCCAGATGAATTCCATCAAGAGCAGAATTGAAACAACTATGAGAGGGTAATACATGAATGTATTGGTTATAACTGACCAACACTTTGGAGTTCGTAATGACAGTCTGATATTCCTAGAAAGATACAGACAATTCTATTCTCAAATTGTTATACCAACCATTGATAAGATGGGAATCACTGAGGTGTTATGTCTAGGTGATACATTTGATAAAAGAAAGACTATAAACTTCAATAGTCTAGACGCTGCTAAAGAGATGTGGTTTGATCCACTTCGTGATCGTGGTGTTACTATGAATATGTTGATTGGTAATCATGATATCTACTTTAAGAATACTCTTAAGGTAAATGCACCAGAGTTATTGCTACAAGACTATGGCAACATTAATATTATTGACGTACCTGGAGACTATTCTATTGGTGGGAGGGATATGTGCTGTATTCCTTGGGTCTGTGATGAGAGCAGAGATACCACAAGAGATGCAATCGAGACTAGTGCTGCAGATATCTGTGTGGGGCATCTCGAGCTTAGTGGTTTTGAGGCTATACCTGGAATTGTTATGTCTCATGGGGATGACTCAGCACCCTACGATAAATTCGATATGGTCTTATCAGGACACTATCATCTAAAGAGTAAGAAAAAGAATATTCAATACCTCGGTAATCCGAATCAACTCTACTGGAATGATTACGGTCAGAAAAAAGGGTTTCATATACTAAATACAGATGATCTTGCACTTTCGTTTACTAATAATCCATACGAAGTGTTTCATAAGATCTTCTATTCAGAAACAACTATAGATGATATCAAGGGTCTTGACTTTACTAACACCTACGTTAAACTGATAGTTGACGACAAGACCGACCAAGCAAAGTTTGACCAGACTATTCGCTACATCCAATGTGCAGGTGTAGCAGATCTGAAAATTATAGAAGATAACACCTATATTCTGGAAGATGCAACTGACGTAGAGGTAGAGGATACACTTACTATCCTTGAGACCTGTGTCCAAGAGTTGCCACACAAGGAAGAAATTTTTGCTATCCTTAAGAATCTATACATGGAATCAGTAGAAGTATGATGTATGTCTTAGTAGAATCAGAAACTGGCGGTGTGTATGCTGTGAAGGACGACAAGTCCCACGAGCGTATCGTACAGATCTTTTCGCTTAAAGACGATGCTGAAAGGTATCACATGATGCTAGACAATATTGATTTTCCTAGAGATCTAGAGGTAGCAGAGGTACAACGTAAAGATGTTATATCAAACTGTAGACAACATGGATACAGGTATGCTATCATAACACCAAACGATTTCGTTATTCCTCCACCTTCAGTCATAGACTAATGCCTTTATTTTTAATCGTCCTAGGTGCATCAACAGTTGGTGCTACCATTGCACTTTATATTCTTCGTAAATACGACGACCCTAATACATGATTGTTTTTGAAAAAGTGAAGTGGAAAAATTTCCTATCAACAGGAAATGGATTCACATATTTAGATCTTGAAAGATATAAATCTACCGTTGTCTTTGGAGAGAATGGTGCAGGAAAATCAACAATGCTTGATGCCTTGTGCTTTGTATTGTTTAATAAACCCTTCAGAAAGATTACCAGATCGCAGTTAGTTAACACGATCAATGAGAGGGATACTATAGTTGAGTGTGAATTTAGAGTAGGGCAGTCAAGTTATAAAGTAGTAAGGGGGATCAAACCTAATGTCTTTGAGATATATCGTAACGGCACACTTATTGACCAGTCTGCAGCAAATAACGACTACCAAAAATATCTTGAGCAAAAGATACTCAAATTCAATTACAAATCTTTCACACAGATTTCTATTCTTGGTAGTAGCACTTTCGTGCCATTTATGCAACTCAATGCTCCTAATAGAAGAGAGGTTATCGAAGACCTCCTCGACATCAAAGTATTCTCACGCATGAATTTATTGCTCAAGGATCGCTTGAGAGACCTTAATAATGAGGTAAAAGAGTGTGAGCACACAGTCACACTACATCAAAAGACTTTTGACATGCAAACTGCAACCGTGCAACGCATGGAGGGTATGGTTAAAGATCAACAAAATGATCTTACATCACAATTACTAGCATTAAAAGAAGAAAACTTTGCTGTTGAGACAAATCTAGCAAATGCAGAGACTGAATTGCGTGACCTGACTGACCAACTTGCTACCTCTGCATCCTCACAGGCACAGTATAGTAAGATGAGAGAGTATATTACGTCAGTAAAAGCAAAAGTCAACAGAAATTTATCTGATATTGACTTCTTTATGAAGAATGATACCTGTCCTACCTGCACACAGTCTATTGATACAGACATAAAGGTGTCCAGAGTAGAAGAGTTTACCAAAAAAGATGAGGATTATCAGGCAAAACTCAAAGAAATGGAGAGTGTCTTAGATAAACTTGACAAGAAGGTCAAGGAAGACAGCAAAATGGCAGAAAAATACCAAACATTGAAGGGAGATATCAAAGGATATAATAAAGAGAAGAAAACTATTGCTGCTAGACTCAATGCAATCAAGGGAAAGAAGACTACAAACAAAGATTTAGAGTCTGAGAAGAAACAATTATCAGTTTATAAGGAAGAATTAGAGAAAAAGGTAGCAGAATGTGCAGATGTGAATACTCAGCAGTCACATCACAAAGTGGTCAGCACCTTGTTGCGTGATAATGGTATTAAGAGTAAGATAATTAAGAAGTTTATCCCTATTATTAACACTCACATTAATAAATACCTACAAGATATGGATTTCTACGTCAATTTTACCCTTGACGAGGAGTTTAATGAGGTAATTAAGAGTAGACATAGAGATATTTTCTCCTACGCATCATTTTCTGAGGGAGAAAAACAAAAAATTGACTTAGCACTCTTGTTTACATGGAGAGACATTGCTAGAATGAAAAATTCTGCAGCAACTAATCTTCTATTACTTGATGAAGTATTTGACTCTAGTCTAGATACCAACGCAACAACAGATCTTCTTAAGATCTTGCGTAAAATGACTGATAAATCAAACATTTATGTGATATCTCACAAAATGATTGACACATTGTTAGATGCATTTGAATCTAGTCTTGAATTTGTTAAAGAAAACGATTTCTCATCCGTGAGGTATTCAGACCGTGACAACCCCTAACTGGCAACACCATTCTAAGAAAGAAAAGAAACGACACTTGAAACCACAAGCATTGCGTCAAGCAAGAAAACGTCGTGGACAGTTGTTAAAGTGTCTACAGCACCGCCCCAAGAGGCGGTTTTCTATTATAATGTGTATATACGATACAACACAGCATGTCACAACAAGAAATTAAAGGAGCACTCGCTAAACTACTAGCAACAGAAAACCTAACTGTTGAGCATACTAAGTGCGAGACAGCATCATTCGATGTCAAGAATAGAGTCCTCTCATTGCCCCTCTGGATCGCTTCAGAGAGCGTTTATGATATGTTAGTGGGTCATGAAGTAGGTCATGCTCTATATACACCTGCTGAAGAGTGGACAGATATGCTCAATGTGCCTCAGTCTTACGTCAATATCCTAGAGGATGTGCGTATCGAGAAAGCAATGAAAGAAAAGTTTCCAGGTCTTCGTAAAGATTTCTTCCAAGGTTACAAAGAGTTGAATGAGAAAGACTTCTTCGGTATCGAAATCCTTGACTTAGAGAAACTAAAACTAATTGACCGCATCAATCTACATTACAAGGTAGGTATCGTTGATCATACTAAACCAATTCCATTCTTCTCAGATGAAGAAAACGAGTGGGTTGCACTAGCAGACAAGTGTGAGACATTTGACGATGTAACTGACCTTGCACGTCGTATCTTTGAGTGGCAAGGTGAGCAAAACGAAAAGCAAGAAGAGATTGACAATGCACCTTCTACTGAAGATGAAGGTTTCAGTGGTAAGCAAATGGATCAAATGAAGACTGAGGTAGGAGATAAAGAAGAGGAAGAAGGTCAAGCAGATGTGCCAAATACAATGAATCAAAGAGGTGAGTCTGAAAGAGAAGAGAGTGATGAGTTTGACGACATGCCTGATCAATCTAATGAAGGTGGTTTTGAATACAACGACGGTGTTACAGATAAAAACTTTGCTGACAATCTTAAGGACATTGCAGACACAAACGACTACAACAATCCAACATACTGTGATGTGCCAGATGTAAATCTTAATCACTTAATCGTAAAACCAGAAGTATGGATGACAAATCTTAAAGAATTCTGGGGTAATGAAGTATACACTAACCCTGATCACAAAGACTACGTTGGTATTGACTTCTCTAAGGTTGACGCAAAGTATGCAGCATTCAAGAAGAAGTCTAACCAAGAAGTAAACTACATGGTTAAAGAGTTTGAGTGTAAAAAAGCAGCAACTGCATATGCTAGAGCATCTGTTTCTAAGACTGGTGTCCTAGATACTACTAAACTCTTCCAATACAAATACAATGATGATATCTTCAAGAAGATTACATCAACACCTGATGGTAAAAGTCATGGTCTTATCTTCTTACTTGACTGGTCAGGATCTATGTGTAGTCAACTACAGCAGACCGTCAAGCAACTTCTTTCTCTTGCACAATTCTGTCGTAAAGTAAAGATTCCATTCGTTGTATATTCATTCAGCGATTCATACTGGGAGTATCGTGACCCAGAAGCATCTTACAGAAGTCGTGACAATGACTATGCAGCATACAAGAATACTCCTAAGGCAGGTGAGTTTTCTATCTACACTCAACTACGTCTAATTCAACTACTTGATAGTGATGCAAACAAGGCAACATTTGACGAGCAGGCACATATGCTATTCAGACTAGGTGCTCACTTTGAAAACAGATATGATCATTGGGGTTACAACTATCCTATTCCTCCTAACATGAATCTAGGTGGCACACCACTCAATGACTCTCTAGTTTGCTTAAAGACTATCATCCCTACATTCAAAGCAAAGTATGGTGTAGAAAAATTACATGTTGTTACACTTACTGACGGCGAATCAAATACAATCGGTGTCCTACAGCAACCACGTTACGACTATGACACAGGTTTATACAGAGGAGGAGTCCATGGAGCAGCAGTTGTCAGAGACAGAAAATTAGGTTATCATAGTAAAGCATCTAGAGATTCACATTCTGGTATGACTACTATCCTTCTTTCATATCTCAAGAATAGATTCCCTGAGTCTAACTTCATTGGTTTCCGTGTTATCTCAGGTCAAGATTGTGGTCACTTCCTAAAGTGGAATGTATCAACTAATCAAGAGATTGACTATGATGCTAAAATGAAACAGTGGAGAAAAGACAAGTCACTATGTCTTCGCAACACAAACGGATACCAAGAGTTGTTTCTTCTCAACCAAAAGACTATGAATGTCGAGACAGAGTTTGAGGTCAAGCAAGATGCTACTAACGCACAGATCAGGACTGCATTCAAGAAGTCACTCGGTGCTAAAGCAAACAACAAAAAAGTCCTAACCAATTTCATCACACAGATTGCATGAATATCTTCGCAGTTAACAACGACCCTTATCTGTCAGCATACCAGTTGCCAGATAAGCATGTTGTTAAGATGCCCCTAGAAACATGTCAAATGCTCAGCATTGTATATTCTGACTGGTATCACAGTATCGGTCAGATTTTCAAGTCTGATGGCACACCATATAAAACAGAGAAGGGTGCCTTCCGTAATCATCCATGCACCAAGTGGGTAGCAGAGTCTAATCACAATATTGCATGGTTGATTGAGCATGGTATTGCACTTTGTGAAGAGTATACTTATAGATATGATAAGAAACATGGATGTGAAGATAGTATAAGATTTGCTGCAGCAATAGCACCCGAAGGTTGTAGTGCTAGACACACACCATTCGCTCGTGCTATGCCAGACAAGTGGAAGTTTGACTATGATATCCCTACCACACTTGCGTATAGACGCTATGTTGCTAGTAAACCATGGGCAGCAGATAATTACCTTCGTAAACCAGAGCGTAGACCAGTTTGGATAGTGTCCACTAACAGTGGCATTGCAGATTTTATTCTTGTATAATATTCATATAGACACAAACAAATACGATTATGCCTTTCGAGCCAGTCCCAGTTACTACAGAAGATTTCAAAGCATATCTTTCTGACAAGCACGGTAACGACATCACATTCCAAAACTTAGTTGAAGCATCAGATCACTTCAACTGCTCCGTAGCAACGGTCAAGAAAAGACTTAAGCAATACAAAAAAGGTATTGGTAAGTGGGATCTCTCAATTACTGAGCAACTTGAGAAGGCACTCGCAGCATCACCTCTAACTGCAACAGTCAAAGAAAGATTGATTCCAACTAAAGACGACAACTTTGTGCCCTTCGGTAACTTCTCTGATCTTAAGAAGATCATCAAGTCCAAGGTATTCTACCCTGCATTCATCACAGGTCTATCAGGTAACGGTAAGACCATGAGTGTAGAGCAGGCATGTGCCCAGTTGAATCGTGAGGTGATTCGTGTTAACATTACTATTGAGACTGATGAAGATGATTTGATCGGTGGATTCAGACTTGTCGATGGCAACACTGTGTGGCATAATGGTCCTGTAGTCGAAGCACTCGAGCGTGGTGCAGTCCTTCTTCTTGATGAGATTGACCTTGCATCTAACAAAATCCTTTGTCTTCAGTCTATACTAGAAGGTAAAGGTGTCTTCCTCAAGAAGATCGGTAGATATGTATTACCTGCTAAAGGTTTTACAGTTATCGCTACTGCTAACACAAAAGGTAAGGGTAGTGATGATGGTCGTTTTATCGGCACCAATGTCCTCAACGAAGCATTCCTTGAGAGATTCCCATTGACATTCGAGCAAGAGTATCCTACTCCTGCTATCGAGACTAAGATGCTAAACAACTACTGCAAAGAGTTGGATGCATGTGATGACAAATACATCGCTAACTTAGTTACATGGGCAGACATGATTCGTAGGACATTCAAAGAAGGTGGTGTTGACGAAGTTATCTCAACTCGTCGTCTTGTGCACATCATTCGTGCATATGCTATCTTCAGCGATCGTGCTAAAGCAATCAAAGTTTGTCTAAACAGATTCGATGATGAGACAAAACAGTCATTCATGGATTTATATGATAAGATTGATGGTGAGGTAGACATGTCTAACGTAGCACAACTATTTTCCTAATGGCATTCAAATATAATGAAGACGGCATCTTGCAAGAGGTGTCGTCTTACATTGCGACAACATACAAACAACATTATTCCTCAGGTGATGTTGGTGAAGGTATTCAAACACTCGACTTGATTGAAGCAGTCGGTGATGCTGAGGCATTCTGCAGGTCAAATGCTATTAAGTATTTGTCACGCTATGATAAAAAGGGCACCGCAAGGGTTGACATTATGAAGGCAATGCATTATTGTATACTTCTAATGTGTTTTAACGACCGCACTAGCGTACGCATGCAAAACAAAATTGATCAACAACATTATGAATGAAGCACAAGAGATCCGTCTCTCCAAAAAGACTATTGGTTTCCTAAAGAATTTTAGTGAGATTAATAAGTCGATTGTAATTAAAGCACTGGATAAAACTCTTGCAACAATGGCGGTTAATAAGAATATTCTTGCATTTTCTTCTTGCTCAGAAGAGTTTCCAGAGGATATTCCCATCTATGATCTTCCATTATTTGTGAAGACTTGCTCTATGTTTGAGCAACCACATCTAGTATTTCTAGGAAAGAATAAAGTCTATATTGCAGACAAAGCAACCAAGGGTAAAGCGACTTATATGAAGTCTGACCCTGATATCATTGTGCAACCTCCAAAAACTTACGACCCTAATCTTCCTGAGAAGGTTGTAAACTTTGAGTTGACTATGAAGAATTTAAAACTTCTTCGTGAAGCAGCATACAACTTTGGTGTGACTGATTTCTGTGTCAATTCTTTCCAAGGAGAGTTGTCTATTTCTGTTAGAGATAAAAAGACTGAATCTAGTCATGTATTCTCAGTCCCTGTAGACAAAGTAATCTGGGAAGCAGACTTCTGGGGCACTACACCTACTCATGAGCGTAACTTCTGTTACTGCCTTAAGATGGAAAACCTTAAGATTCTTGATGGCACATATCATGTGTGTATTTCAGACAAGAATGTAATTAATTTCAACTCTTTGTCTGAGTCATCACTTAATTACTTCATCGCTCTGGAGCCTAATCAAGACTAATGAGTAAACTGTTTCTTTGGGTTGAAAAGTATCGTCCAAGGACAGTTTCTGATTGCATCCTAACAGATGTCAACCAAGCAGTTTTCCAAGGATATGTAGATAACGGAGAGATTCCTAATCTACTTTTGCCTGGCACTGCAGGTATCGGTAAAACTACCCTTGCCAAGGCACTGTGTGAAGAAATTGGTGCTGACTATTATCTAATCAATGGATCTGATGAAGGTCGTTACTTAGATACAGTCCGCACAAAATGTAAGTCCTTTGCATCATCCTCGTCTCTTGTGGGAGGTAAACACAAGGTCGTAATTATTGATGAGGCAGACAATTCTACACCCGATGTGCAGTTACTATTGCGTGCTGTCATCGAGGAGTTTCAGAATAACTGTCGTTTTATTTTCACATGTAACTATATCAACAAGATCATTGACCCTATCAAGAGTCGATGCTCTGTTGTAGATATGTCTACTAAGGGAAAGAATCGTGCCATCCTCGCTTCTAATTTTCATAAGCGATGCATGGAGATTCTTACTAAAGAAAATATAGAATACGATGCAAAAGTATTAGCAGAGGTAGTCGGTAAGTATTTCCCTGACTTTCGTCGCACTCTTAATGAGTTGCAGGCATATTCCTCTACAGGTAAGATTGATGTTGGTATCTTAGGAAGGTCTAACAGTCAAAACATTGACAAGTTAATTAATTTCCTAAAGAATAAAGAGTTTACCAACATGCGTAAGTGGGTTGTCACTAATATGGACAACGATTATAAGGTATTGTTTCGTGCTATATACGATAAATTGTATGATTATCTCCAACCTCAATCAATACCTGAGGCGGTGCTCATCATAGGTGAGTATCAATACAAGGCAGCATTCGTTGCTGACATGGAGATTAACTCTGTTGCATTCTTAACTGAAATTATGATGAGGTGTGAATTCAAATGATTACTCCAAGGACACCTAGAAGATGGAAATCATCTAAAAGAGTTTTAATTTTCCTAGCAGTTACAGGTCTGGCAAGAGTATTGATCTTTGCTGTGCCTGTAGTTGGTGTTTGGTTTGGTGTAACTCAAACAGAGGAGGTGCGTAATGAAAACTGACTACACAGAGAAACTTTGGTTTCCTGTTAGAGTGTGGGAGTTTACAAGTCCTAAGTCTCTATGGAAAAAGACGTTTGAATTAGCACAAAAAGAAGAATATAGAGCATATAATTCAGATGGTGGAGTAGGCACATCACATCCACACCTTGAGCAACGTCCCGAGTGGAATGAGTTGAAGGTGTGGTTAGAATTATGTGCCAATAAAATCCTAAAGGATAACAAATTCCTTGCTGATAGGAT
>VTLG01012288.1_pt1 | contig 30497 bp, 41 predicted proteins | sample 4694571 | NCBI WGS metagenome assembly VTLG01 (sample SAMN12604809, study PRJNA352737) | marine metagenome | biome: ENVO:00000447; feature: ENVO:00000209|ENVO:00000569|ENVO:01000036; material: ENVO:00002151; isolation source: viral sequences binned using virsorter ...
TGTCTAAGTTAATTCGTTCCGTCGTTTCTTGTTGTTTACGATAATTCTCCATAGCTTTCAAGTCAACTTCTTGAGCTTTTAATTTAATTAAAGGATCACTATCCAACATGGATGTGATTTGTTTTTCTTGAGCCATAAACTCTTCAGTAAATTCAGCAATTAAAACGGCTTTTCTAGCTTCCATTTGTAAATTCAGTTCTTGCATCTGTTGTTGCATCTGTGGACCGCCCGCTCCTTGAGCTTGGGCTTGTTTCATTTGAGTAATCTGTTGAGCAAATTCTAGTTCCACATGTTCCTGAGCCATAAGACTAATGTGCTCAAATATATTCTTTTCTAACGACGCCATGATCGGTGGATTGTTTCGTACAAAATTCGTTGCCATAAAATTCATATGAGCTGTAATATGAGCTCTATGATCCTGTTTAGGATAAGCTTGAAAAGGTTTCATGCTCATCGCATCAATATGTTCCAACGCCGGATCTTTAGGTTGAGGCGGAGGTGGAGGGGGTAAAAGCTGATCGATATTTTTAATACCTAATGCTTCATACATTTTACGATAGGACATATAAAGATTATGCATTTGAGGATTGGACATTGCCAATTGTAATTCTGTTTGAGCTAACGTGACTCGTTGAGTCATCGAAAAAATATTGGGATCCGCAACGGGAACAATATCCACTCGATCATCAAAGTCTGTTTGCTTCACCATTCGTTGGCCACCGACAACATCATAAGGATATTCCGCTGGCAGATACTGTGAAAAGATTCCGGAAAGTAATTTAAATTCTTGTTTAAGAGCATTATAGATTCTTTTGTGAATCGCACTCATAACCCTTGAACCTCTTTCCAAAAGAGCTACCGTCGTACCAACTGCCGCATTTTGATTTCCATCTCCTACTTGCATATCGGCAATCGAAGCAAATCGTTGACCTGCTTGAACCACGATACCCATTAATTGGAGCAATGTTTGAGAAGGTTCCTTATAAGGTAATGGATAAAATGCATCTTTTAAATTTCCACCCGGAGCATCCACGTCTCTGAACTCACCAGGCTGTAAAGGAGCCGCGTCATCTCTAACCCGAATCCCTCTCATCTTAAATCCAGCAGGAAGATTAGATAAAGTTCCTGCATCAAGTAATTGGCGGAGAGCGACTGTAGCAGTTCTACTCAAGCCGCCAATCATATGTATCAAACCAAAGCCATAAAAACCAAGTCCAGGCAGAAATTTAAAATGGACGTAGTATTGGATCTTTGATTTGAGTGGATCGTTAGGTTGATAGTTTCTTCGAATCGCTAAAATTTTTCTTCCACCCGATTCCATAGTTACAATGTAAGGAAGTTTAATTCCTGTGGGTTCTCCGTCTTCGGGATTAATATCTTCGAATCCTTCAAGATCTAAATTAATATGAAATTCTAAAATTGTATAAGTTTGATCGCTAAATTGATTGTAAGTTTTTCGAGTTCCTTCTAATTTTCGTTCTTCTTCATGTATCCGATCGGTTTGAATGGTTGGTTGCCCTAACTCAATATCAGAATAAAATCCCGAGACTTGAGATTTTCTAATCTCATTATGGGACATATACATTCGTTGAATAACACATTCCGCCTCGTCTAAGGAGGTCGCGCTATAAGGGACAATTAAATCATCGGCTTGAACAAATTTGGAAACCGCTCGTCCCATCATGTCATCATAATAAACTTTTTTAAAAGCAGAGCCGGCTAAAGGTAAATAAAATAACATTTGATCAAACTCATCTTCGTACTCTGGCATTTCATTCATGATTTGATAATTCATGTAATCTTTAACCCGAGTGGCTTGATCTTCTTTATCTCTTGTCGAGACGCCTAAAATTTGAGTTCGGACAGGACCATCAGAAGGTAAGAGTTCTTTGTATGCAGTTGCTTGAAATTGGGTAACCGCTTCAGCTAACACCGGATGCGTAGCACCCGAAGCTCCCTGAAAAGGTTCACTTCGTTGTTGATATTTGAATCCTAATAAATCTAGACCGGTCACATAGGTTTGTTCCCAATCTTTTCTGGCTACACGGTAATCTTCATACTCTTGAAAGAGTCTAGAACCTAAACGTCCTAAGACGTCATCAGGAAGAAGATCCGCTAGATTCGCGCTATGATCTTCCCCATCCGCTTGATTAACTTTACCGGGTTCAAATTCGATATCCGCGCTGCCATCTTCATTTTGAACAACCTCAATACCCTCTTCATTGACTTCTTTGGCGTTTTCGGTTTGTTCAATAATCGTTTCTTCAGGGGATTCTACGTGTACTTTTTCCGTTATATTAGGTAACGGTTTTTCTACTTCTGCCATAATATTCCTATGATCCTACATTAACTTGTTTGGGATTAGAAAACAACCCTACAATGCCTTCACCTTGTGGAGTGGGTCCTGATAAAGGAGGCACCGCTCCTGGTCGTCGTGCAATATTTCCTGTTTCTATTATTCCACCTGCAGCCTTTTTAGGCCATTCATCTTTAGGCACCCAATCGGGGATATCTCCTTCGATGAATTCGGGAGTTCCTTCTCCTTGCCATCCCTCAGGAGTCATCTGTCCTTCAGGATCTGCCTGAAGAGCACCTTCCCCCTCGATATCTTTATACATTTTCTTTTGGAATTCTTTATCAACACCTTTTCCTTCTGCAGAAACATCTATAACAGAGCCATCCTTAGCTACCATCTGTTTTGTCTTTGTCAAAGCTTCCATACCATCAACAACCTCATCTGCTTGAGTAAAGATATCTTTATACTCAAACTCTTCACGATACGGATTAGCTTGATCGGGATTACCATAACTAAATTCTGGTTCTTCCACTTTAACTCGTTGATACTCCCAAGCTGTAGGATGTTCAGGGTCCACACCAAATTTCTGATAACCTGCTGTTCCTGGTTTAAAGTTAATCTGTCTGGTCATCTCCCCATCAAAATCCTCGACGCTCCAAGTAATTTCAATTTCGCCACTTAATGGATTGTCTTCCATAACGATTTTTTTATTGACCGTTTCAAATCCTGACATTTGTTCTTTTCCCGCCACCCTATCAAATTTAGGCACTTTGACTGGAATCACCATTTCATAAATATCTCCTTGAATATATTTCTTGTCCGCCATCTCGATTAACTTACCATGGGTTTTAATCTTAGCTATTAATCTTGGGAACCACGCCGGCATACCTTCCACACCAACAAATTTTGCTGGAATAGTTTTAGTTGCATCTACCACAAGAGGTTTAACCACATCTTTACTTTTACCTTTAAAGATACCGGTCGCACCCGCTGCTAGAGCCCCTAACCATTTTAAGAAAGTTCTTCGATCCATCTCTCCACCAAATTTCATGCCCACTCTTCCTCCATCGGCAAAGTGATCTTCTCTAAATTTTGCACGTCTTTCCATATCGCCCCCTTGCCACTCATCAAGTTGCGCTTCCATCCCTTTTAGCAATTCTCGTTGTTGGGTTGGATCTAAATCTTCTCCGCCAATTCTCATGGTATCAGGACCGAACATTCGATTGCCCATTCCGAAAGGAATACTGCCTTGAAGAAGTAACGATCGATAGTTCTTAGCTTCATCTTCTGAAATAGAGCCTCGCGCTCTCATTTCATCAATTCGAACATTTCCATCTCGGTAATCTTTATACTGATCCCAAAGGAAATCGGCTCCTAAGAATCCGGCTGTTAACCATCCTGCTGGTGTTGCCGCTAAAATGCCCGCTGGAATTAAAGCAGCTCGTAAGAGTGCTTTCTTTCCCCAGGCTTTGGCTCCTTGAGTTGCAGCAATACCATCCAAAGCACCCATCGTCTTCACAAAAGGTTTTCTAAAGGTGGTACCAAAAGCCATATTGGTTCCTTTGGCTGCTGGTGACATCATAGCTGTTTGAAAGTCTCTGGGTAAACTCTTCCATCCCTTAACACTCTTTAAACCTTTTAAAGTTGTCATGTCTAATCCTCGACGACCTACTTTTTTCATATCATCATAATAATCTTTTACTAATTTTAAATCCTTTTCTCCTCTAATTCCTAACGCCCATAGCGCATTGATTGGATTGGTTACCATTTCTGGAATGTCATGACCTGCCTTATACTCATAAAGAGCATGAGGAATCATCATGGCTGGAATTAACGCTTTCCATCCGGTTAAATATTTTCCTGCTGATTTTAATCCGCTTCTGGCTACGGATTCGTTTCCAAATTTTGATCCGGCCTTATCGAGTCCAAAGCCTGCTCCCATCATGAGAGGCAGCGCTGCTAAACTTGATTTGGTTGGATTGTCGGCAATCCAGTTCAACATTCCCGGTTGAGTTTCTCGTTCTCCCTCGGCATTAACGAAGTTTCCTTCGGTGGCGTTGTACGCCATGCTTGCAGGTTCTTCGATCGTGATGTCTTGAGCTTCGAGTTCCGTGGTCCCGGGTTCTTGGATGACCTCTTCGGACACTTGGTCCACGGATCCCGGAACAAGGTCCACTTTTGGAATTGTCTTTCCTCCTGTAAATCCTGCTGTTTGTAAATTAACAACTTCCTCAGGAGCATTCTCTATTTCGGACGCTTCTAAAGATCCCGTAGTAGCAAGATTATATCCAATCAATCCCACTAACCCTAAAGGTCCAGCTCGTCTAAGAGCTGTTCTTAAAAATCGATTACCTAAAGCTCGATTTCCTTCGGCAAATTTTCTAATAGAGGTCTGTAGATCGGGAAGTAATTTAGAAAAACCAGGTCTTTTATCTCCACCTAAGTCTATATATTGATCAATTGCAACACGGGCATTCTTAATAAGGGGCTCATCTAAATTACCCGTTGTAACTGTAGGAACCAATGATTTTCCCTTTTGTTTGTAAAAAGGAATAGGAATTTTAAATGTATCTCTTCCTTTTTTAATAATTTTATTTAAAGCAATTAAAGCCTTATTTCCTTGTTCCGGTACTTTGGACTTTAAAACATTTTGTACCTGTCGACTGGCAATCGCATCAATAGCAGCCCCTTTTTCAGGATTTCTTGTTGCAGCGTCCAACATAGGAACTACTCGAGCTAATGTAGTGGGGTCTTGTAAATGTACTGACCTAGCAATTCCCATAGGATGCTCCGTGCCCATTCTTTCAGTGTACCCAAATAACTTCTCAATAGGATTGATTTGTTTTTGACGAACATACGTAAAATATCGAGAAGGTCTATCAATCACTTTTCCTGAATCCAATCTTTTAGGAATATCCCCTCGTTCTATAGCTAGGGGCAATAATTTCATAACTCGCTTATTATAATCTTTTCGAGTCCATTTTACTGGAGGCTTAACATTCTTTTTCCATAATTTTTTATATTCAGGGTCTAATTTTATTTTACTAAGAAGACTGCTATGCATAAGCACATTCGGCCTCGCATACCATTTCGTTCCCTCTATCCTCTTAAGAATTTTTCTTTTATTTTTTGCAAATTGCTCATTGGTAATATCCAAATGATCTTTACCGGCTTTTAAATCTTTTTCCAGATCAGCCGCAGAATAATCCGGTAGATTTTTACTAAAAAAATCTTTATGTTTAGGCAACAAATAACTACGGTGGCTTTGTATTTCACGCATTCTTTTATCACCGGGATATTTACCCTCATTTCTTTTTAAAGTTTTTAAAACTTGATTTCTTGGGTTAGTTTGTCTTTTAATTTTTTCATAATCTTTATTAAATAAAAACTGTGAAGTTTTATTTAATTCGCTTTCAGCATACGAAGGTTTTATTTTCTCTTCCCATTTCACCCACTGCTCTGCTGTGGGTTCTTTATAAAGATATCCTGTACGCGTGGGATGGTCTCTTATTTCAATATCATTGTATTTCGCAATTCTTCCTAAACTATCCTCTAGGTTTGTTGTATAATATTTGGCTAGCCCTTTTTCTTTCATTTTAGCTATCAGTTGAGCAGGCGGAATGAATCCCGGAGGAGTACCTTTAGGTATAAAAGCAGATATATCTCTTTTCTTAAGTTCTGATGCAGAAATTCTTACAGGGATTTTAACTTTTTTCCCAAAGAAATTTTCTCCTGTCTTCATCGTTCTAATTGCCTCATCAACCGCACTTTTAGAAGGAAGACCAGGAATTTCTCTCCTAATGTCTTTTACTGTAGCTCCTTTTAAATAGAGCTTTTTAATTTGAAGTAATTTATCTCTAAATTTTTCGCCAGGAAATCTGTCAGCCATCAAACCCTCCTAAACATAGAGCCGACGCCACCGCCTGTGGAATATTTTCCTGGGAAGTCGCCCCAGTCAAAATCGGGCATGAATTCTTCAAACTCAACGCCAGCATCATCCGCCATTTCACCACGGACCCATGCGAGTGCGTCATCAGGATTCTGTCCTTCCTTTTTCATCACTTGTTGAGCTCTCATGAGGATTTGAATTTCTTGAAGGTTATAACCCTCTTGCGCTAATTCAACATCTGTCAGATCTCTTTCAAAATTTTTAATTATACGAATACTTGGTCGATCTTTGGGTGGTTTCACCACTTTCAAATCAGCTTTCCCTGCTTCGGTAACAGGATAGCCTGGTCTAGCCGTGATGCCTAATTTTTCTGCAATCTCTTTACCTTTTTTACTCTCACCTGAAATAACTTCAAAATCTGATTTTAAAGCTGCATCAATTCCAGAAACCTCAAGTGCAGGATAGTCTTGATCCATGGCCATTTTGATAGAAGCTCCACGGTGATCAAGTTCCGCAAGTTCTTCGGTAATTTCTTTTTGGCTCATATTACCAAATCGACCTTCACGTCGTTGGATATAGCCTCTGACTTCATCCAGCTCATCGAGCTTGGCTTGGTATTCCCCTTTGGTTAGATAACCGCCCGGGTTCCCTGGTCCCTGGACCGTGGTCGGTTTAATCCCGGCTTGAGTCATCACTTCGTTAATTCTATCTCGTCCGGGTCCATAGCCCGTGTCACCCATACCAAAGACCTCTTGATCAGGGATCAGGTCAAAAGCGTCATCTCCATAATGGTGTCGGAACACTCGAACAGGGTCCGCGGACATAAAATCACCGCCCCCTTTCAAATCATCCATTTGTTTAAGAGAAGTTAAAGTATTGTCCGCCAGTTTAATTCTTCCAGCTTCATGTTCTTTGAGCAAAAATGGTCTTACGATCGCTCTAAAATATCCATCGTTTCTTGGACCAAAAACGCCTCCAGCGAAACCTTTACCTTCGTTCATTCGTTTCAATAAAGCTTTCCTTGCAGCTTCTTCAGCCGCTATACCTTCTGGGGACATTCTATAGGCTAGATCAGTAATTTTTGTCATTTGATCAACAAGGGACTTACCTTCTTTTTCAAGATTATCCATTATCTTTCCAACATCAGCCACAGGATCTTCACTTATTTTTTTAAATAAAGATCCAACCCCCGCTTCACCGGTAAAATCAGGAATATTCTGTTTTTTCTTCCATGCTTCTAATTTAAAATAATCATTGGACTTAGACATATCCAATCCAAGTTTTTTTGCCAAATCTCGATCAACTGCGGATAATCTCATGCTTTGTTTTAAAACTTCAGAGTGAAGTTTTGCTTCGTCCGCCGCTTGTCGGCCCTTAAACTGGGCTGGAGTGATTGGATCACCAGGTAATTTAGAAAATAAATGAACTTCTGCACTTTTAGGCGTTGGTGGGTTAACAATCTTATCAAAAGTTTTCAAATTTGATAAAAATTGTTTCCCTTCCAGGTCATTAAGCTGGGGAATATAAGCACCATCTCGTGCAAAAAGTTTTAATACCAAATCAACTCCTTTGTCGTCGACATAATTTTGTAAACGTCCTTCACTAAGCACCTGATTAGTCATATCTTTCAGAGCAGGTAATCTTTTTACATTAGTTCGAGTTCCTATGTTAAAAGGAATGTCTAATTTTTTCATTAGACCAAATATTTCGTTAAACATTTCTTTTCTCATTAATAATAATTCCGTTTCTCTTGCGACCGTTTTTCATCTACATAATCTTCAGGATGAGGAAGAAATCCTCCCTGTCTAAAGCGCATTAAAGCTTGCGTAGTGCTATCCACTAAATCATCATGGTCCCCAAACGGGAATGCAGCACATTCTTCAATAACTTCTTCGGCAAATTTTGTATCTGGAGCCCAAATGACACCACTTTCAAAAAGCGGTGCAATTGAATTAACTCTAACATGTTTATCATTACCTTTACTAGGCGTGAAATTCACAACTGGGATGTCCATTTGACGAAGTTCGTAAGTCAAAGGTAGACCAGATGCTTTAGATTCAATTAGTACCATTTCAGGATTCCAATATTTATAATGTTCTAGGGCTTTTCGTCTTAAATCAGGAAATTCCAACCGACCTTTATACGCATCCAACAAAATTAAATTTCCCGGCATCTCTGTCGCTGGATAAAAAACACCCCACGTGGTAATCGCAGAATAATCGGCTGTTTCCTTCTTCAAGAAGGCCGTATCATAAGATTGAATAACATAATGAAGCTCGGGAATCCAGTCTTTCTTCCAAGGACGCCACCATTCTCGTTTGATTATCGCTCCTTCCTCTGAAGTCGGATTTTGCATCCATTGCGCATTCCATTTTCCAACCGGAAGGGTCGCTTTTACTTTTTGTAATTCTTCCATCTTCCAATATTCTGGCCAAACTGATTCCTCTTCTTCTGTGCCATCGTCTAAAATGGCAGGAAATTCTACCAATTCCCACTGATCTCCTTTAACTTCTTTTTGATGTCGTAATAACATCCCTGTTAAATCTTTTGTACTCCATCTTGTCATAACTAAAACGATTGAAGCACCAGGTTGAAGACGTTGTCGTGGTCCTGAAGTATACCAATCATATGCATTCTCCAAGGAACTCGGAGATAACGCATCTTGTTCCGAGTGTGGATCGTCAATGATGAGTAAATCAGCACCCCGTCCGGTGATTGCACCGCCGACTCCAGCAGCGAAGTACTCGCCGCCTTGTGCTGTTTCCCACCTCCCAGCGGCTTTGCTATCTTCCTGTAATCGGGTTTTAAAAATTTTAGAATATTCTTGAGAATCAATTAAATGTTTTGCCTTACGACCAAATCTAATAGCTAATTCTCCGGTGTGGGTAACTTGAATAATTTTTAATTTTGGATTTCGTCCGACCATCCACGATGGTAGTAAATAAGACGCAAATTCTGATTTTGTATGCCGGGGTGGCATATTAATAATTAATCTTTTTATTTCGCCGTTGGCTAATTTATTAAATTTTTCTGCAACATGCCTGTGATGGGGCCCCTCAATAAATTCGGGCCATACACACTTCACGAAGGATAAAAAATCCGTCTTCGCTAAATTTTGTATTTTTTTTTCGGCATGCATTACCTGGTACCTTTTGTAGGTTTTTCGGACATCCGCAGGTAATTCTGAAATATTTATATTATTTAAGTTCATATAGGAGTCCCAAAATGTATTTAACAGCTATGACACTCTAAATCAAGCAATTCACCTAAAAGTAGTGGGACCCCTTTTTTTCTTTTGGGGGGTGGTCGGGGGGTGGACCGGGTTGCGTGGGCTGTGGGTTTGGGACCTCTTGGATCGTGGTCCCGGGACCAAGGCGCCGCGAAGCGGCGCCTTGATTTGTTTACCTTGTTGGAGATGTGAAGTTACTATCGTTGTATTGTTCTCTTGTAATTGGTCTGCGTTCACCAAGTAAATCATTAATGAAGTAATGTTGGTTATCGCCACCACCTCGCCAAGTATAATCCTTATACCATGCGCCGCTTGCGTCCTGTCTTTTAGGCTCGTGTATTCTGCCGAAATGATTGATAGCCATATCGCCAAACTTATTGAACCAATCGTTCTGGCAATTTAAAGAACAGAAATTGTCATTGCCATAATAGAATGAAGAACGCTTGCGCGTTTCATAATGCTTATCGCCTTTATGTCCTCTTATCCTGTCTTTAGTTTTATAAGTATGACACAACGGGGCTTGGCAATACTTCATTTCACTCATTGTATTGTTCTCGCTTTCATTGATTGAGTATGGTCATTGAATTCTTGACTATCTTTAACCATGTCCAATAGTTTTTCGAAAGTTAACAAACTCATAACCCACATAACTTCTTTATCAGTTAAATGTTCTCGAATAGTATTTATTCGCTCAACTGCTTTATTTAAATTGGGCGAACATTCATTGACATATGCAACCGCCGAAAGTATTTTCGGCTGCAGATATTCTGGCAAAGCTTTTATTGTCCTCATTTTTTTCACTATCATAGTATCTCCCAATTAGTTGCGTATCTATATCCTTTTTTATCTAAATCCCAATAATGTAAAAAAGGTTTACTGTCTTTTATTCTATTCCCAAATCCACGACAGGTATCAGTAATAATGCCGAAACGTCTAACTGTTTCGCCATCACGTTTAGTGTATTTGATTTTGAACTTTTTATTACTTTCGATTTGTGTAAACATAAAGGGGATTATATGGGATAATCCCCCAAATGTAAAGCTATTATTTAGCTTGTTGTTGGTCGTATATTTTACGTGCCAAGATTTTTTGATCTCTCGTTTGTGTTTTGTTTTTAAGTGTAGCCAAATGGTTAATGACATCTTGATCGGAAAGTACAAGACCTTTTGAAGTCGTTGCAAGAATATTGCTTTCAGATATTGTCAATCCCATTTTTTTAGCAAGAGAAATAGATTGTTCTAAATAGACATGATCTCTTAACTGTCCTTTGATAACTTTCATTTGTTCTAAAACACTCTCAATCCAAGTCGTATGACATTGGATTAATTTTTGCTTTGCAGTTTGCCAAGTCATAAGAATAGCAAACTCGTTTTGATCGCAACCAATTTGTCTATCTCGGCAATATTCACGACCAATCAAATCAAGTTCATAATCGTTATTCCATTGTTTTGCGTATGAGGTATGATTATCTCGACCACCACTCAATCCAAGTTCTCTTGAATTAGCGGCATCAATTTGAGTCCAATGCGGGTTTGAGTGATTTTCCTCGCCATCACCTTTACCCCATTTCTGTTCAATGTTAATATCTGGATTACATTTTTCCCCTTTATTAACTTTGCCTTTTAACTCATCACGAAAATAAGCATAAGCAAAATCATTTTGCCTAGAACTTTCACTACCATTTATATTTCCATCAAGTCGGAAATCAAAATGTTTTGTGATGTACTTGTCGTCTTGTTCTCTATGCTGATTATCAGTTCTCCACTCGCCATCTTCATTATTTTCTTCGCCATCTTTTTTAGCCATATAACCAAAATGAAAGCAACTATCTTTTGCAATAGTGTCCACATTTTGAAACTTGTTTTGTAAATGATAAGCCATCTTGATATCTTCTGGAGTATAATGTCGGCTTACTATTGATTTCGCAACTGTCCACGTTGCATCTTGTAGAGGTTTTATTTTTTCCCTTGCTATAAGAAACGCTTCACGTTCTTGTGTGTTCTCTTGTTCAACATAAGGGCGGATAAAAACCTCAGCGATTTTTTTCCGATTTCCTTGATTATTTCTAACTCTAGCCACCTTGTGCCTTTCTGTTAATTGTTGAAATACATTTATACACCCTTGACATTTTAAATGCAAGGGATTAAATAGGATAAATGCACTTTAATGTATTCTTAATAGTAATGAGTATTTTATATATTGGTTTAGGTTTTTGGCTTGGTTGGTTTTAAAACTTGAGCCCAGATCTCTGGTTGGCACACTTGTAATAAGTTGATCAGCGCCCAGGGATCTGGGGTCAAGGACGCCGGGCCAACGGCCCGTTAAACAACGCGGCTGGCACCTTGGCCAGAAAAAAAAATAAAGATTATGTCCAGACAAACAAGCACACACAGGCTTGACAACAGCTCTGGGATGATGTAGGATATAGTTTGCCCTCGTTTGATGATTTCCCGGTGCAATAAATTTGTGAAATCATACACCGGTCCCAGTGCCAACAGCAATAAGGGCTAGTCCGCTGGGGCCAGCGCTAACAATAAAGGATATATGAAAAAAGTTAAATCACTGAAGGACCTGGCCAGCCTGATGGAGAAACTGGGCGCGACGAAGGATGAAGAGCCCGGCTTCACGAGCTGGACGCTCGACTGCGGGCCCGGCAACAATGAAAAAAAACAAGCAAGCAGGGACACACAAGCGCCACAATTAAAAGATACAAGCAAGCAATGAAAGACATAAATGCATTTTAAATTAATCTCATTAATCAAGAAAGTTCTACAGCTCAAAAATGAAGAAGAAATTGAAAAGATTCACTGGGCCGTGATGGACGCTATAGAAAGACAAAATGTTAAAGAAGGAAGCAAGTAAGATAACCGGAGGACTGAGCGCACCAGGCAAGATGCCTGAAGGCGCCTACAGCATTCCGGCAGCAGCATGCCAGACTGGCCAGATACTGGCTAAGGTTGAAGGCACGCCGTGCTCAGGCTGTTATGCACTCAAGAATAGATACGTGATGCCAGTCCAGAAGGCAGCCATGGAGCGCAGGCTCAAGAGCTTGAACCATGGATCCTGGACCAAGGCCATGGCAACACTGATCAAGGGCAAGAAGCACTTCCGCTGGCACGACTCAGGAGACCTGCAGAGCGCGGACCATCTCCGGAAAATATTCGAAGTATGCGCAAGCACCCCGGACACAGCTCACTGGTTACCCACTCAGGAGCGCAAATACCTACCAATGAAGGGCTCCACAATTCCGCCAAATTTATTAATTAGATTATCGAATGCAAAGAACGACACAGTCCCGGGCAACGCCTGGACTCACTGGTCAACCGTGGTCACGAAGCCGCGAGCTGGCGTCTATGTCTGCCCGGCCCCAGAACAAGGGATGAAGTGCGGCAGCTGTCGCGCCTGTTGGAATAAAGATGTCAAAGAAATTCAATACAAAAAACACTAATCATGGAGGCCTAAGGAAAAGGCCGGCTATTATTAACCAGATCCACGAGCAGTGGTGCCTGGACAATGGATACGCAAGCAACGAGCAGTTACATCAGGAGAACACGAACCGGTTCGTTGAAAGCGCAAGCAACAAGCAATCAACAAGCGAGCAGAGGCTCAAGCACCGTGGACCAGGGACCCTGGACCCCGGACTCACAAGCAAAGCCATCACTGACTAGTTCCTGGATCATGGATCCTGGAAAAAGTTTCATGGTACAAGGACCAAGGGCCTTGACTAAGATAAATGTATTCTTGGGATGTGTGATATGAAATGATATTTGGTGTGGTGAGAAACGAATCTTATTGGCTTTTGTGACCTTTAACTCAACAGTAAAAAAGTGCCCAGAATTAGCATACCCCAATAGATCAGGAGTACCAACTCCAGCAAAATTTTCAAGCCTTGTCCATGTAATTTGAGGTGTATTTCTTTTAAGCTCATGCCATAATTTTCTTTCTGGTGTCATATGATTTTAAGCCAACTACGTCATGACTACATCCCCTACTTTTTTCATCGCATCTCCAGGGGGAGCCACTTCAGGTTGTACTCTAATAATTAAACGGTGGGTCTCTCGTGCGCCGATAATCTTATTTTCAGCCAGAATAAATTCTTTAACATCATACAACTCTTTGTTTGGCATTTCAACACTTACTCGTGCTAATCTACAAATTTCACTACCTTTAACTGGATCCATGAACTGAGCCAGCGCATTAAACATCTCTCTACCTATCAACATTACATTCCTGCCTTTCGAGCTTTGTCTACTTGATCCTCAATTTGTTTAGATATCTTTTGATTGTCATCCTCTAACTCAGCAATTCTCACTTGTAATTTTCCGTTAAGATTCTGGTGATGCTCATTCACTTCAAGTGCATCCGCTACTCGAGTATACAAATTATTATTATCTAATTTAACTCTATCAAGTTCTCGACGCATCTCCTCTATCTTTAAATTAGCAGCTTTCATTTCAGGGGAATTTATCCCTATACCCTTAACGAGAATAGTTTCGGTTTCAGCTTCCTGACGAAGCTTGTGTTCATCATCACGTTCTTTAATCAAACGTTTACATTCATTCTGCAGCCAAATAATTTGATTGTGACCTATCATAGATTCATCAGCAGGATTTGGTGTAAACTCTTGACGATAATGAGCATCTTCATAATGCTTTATTGCATCCTTCTGTCCTTTAGTTAAATCGTCTTTCGCCATATTGACATTGTACTTTAGTTGGCCTATATTGTCAATGGTCCTGTCCCTCCACCACAAACCGGACAGGACCTTATTATGGGTGTACCAAAAAGATTAACTGAAATGCAGATGAGATTCTGTGAAAACCTTGTGTATCATGAAGGCCGTACGACCGGACATCAAGCCTGCATCGAGGCTGGCTATTCCAAAGACAACGCAAGACCTATGGCTTCTCGATTACAGAATCCACGATACTTTCCATTAGTAGTAAAATATTTAGGAGAATTGAGAGAGGAAAGACTACGACGATTTGAAGTGACATATGAGCGTCACATTACAGAACTTGCTAAAATTAGAGACGCGGCGTTAAAGAGAGGTTCTTTTTCTGCAGCGGCCAACGCGGAAAATATGCGAGGCAAAGCAGCAGGACTGTATATAGAACAAAAAATAATAAAAACAGGGAAATTAGAAGATATGTCAGAAGGTGAACTAGAGGCCAAAATGAAACAGATTTTAGAAGATTACGCACCTATTCTGAAGGCTAAACAAATCGAAGGTGAAGTAGCGGAGCAGCCACCATCGCCCACCAAAGAAGTGAAAGAACTCCCATCACCAGAAAAAGTTGAAGCCACTCAGACTTAGGCCACATAACTATTTTTTCTTTTTCTTTTTAGCTTTTCTTTTTTTCTTTTTAATTTTTTTCTTTACTTTTTTCTTTTTAGTCATAGTTTTCTCCTTTAACCTGTTATACTTCTCTTCACTTAACCAGTCAACACCTCCAGGGAACTCTGATTCATCCATTACTTAAGTCTAATCATCTTCTTAACACACGCTAGAGGAATCATAGTTCTATCCCCAAATGTAAAAGATCCATCCTCATCTTTATCATATGATGCAAACAGTTTAATCGCGTCCCTATCCTTAGAGTATAACCACCCCTCATTAATTGGATGAGTTAGCTTCATTTTATTAAATTCTTTTTCTTCTGCCCAACCTGAATCAGAAAGGATATCAATCCAATGTACCCGATACTTTTGGTAGGGTATAGAGGGAGAATCCTGAGGTACAACTTGTTTTCTTTTCTTGGGCATACTCCACCCTATCATAACTACGCCCTTACTATAAGTAGTATGTGTGTACCAAAAATAAAAAAAGTCATAAAGCGCTAGAATCGCCTATTTTATTGTATTATTTGAATAATGTACCATATATTTGGTACAGTAAAATTATTTATGGTACACAATTATTTATATATACCAATGATAATAATCTATTTGTACCAAAGAACCAAAAATATTTGAAAATAAAAAAAATAAAAAAATATTTTCTTGTAGAATACTATATAGAGGACGTTTTTGGTACGGTTTCTGCCTTAGTTTTGCCATTATCTGCCTTATTCTTGACATCTTTAACAGATTGAGGACCAAAATGTTGACGGAGTTGATATACCTTCTCCATAGCTGCGGACATCTTGCATAATAAGGAGTCTAATTCCTCAGTAATACCAGAGTGATCAGCAACACCTTGAGGATTGCTGAAGTATAAGGTTATCTTTGCTTTAGCGTCTTCGACTTGCGCTGCGTACCTGAGTTCTAATGCTTTATAGAACGGGTTGTTGATGTGATTGCTCATAATATTTATCCATTCTTTCCATAAAATCGTATTTATGTTGTCTTAGGTTTAATCCTTCTACCTTATATTCTTGGTAATAGCAATCTGGAGTACATATCATTATGATTGCCTGCTCTATTCGTGTATCATAAAGGTAGTCATGGGCCATGCAGTATGCTCCTACTTGCAAAAAGTAATCTGTTACCCACTCACGCTGCTTAGGCCTATTTGACTGTTTAAAGTCAATGAGAGTTTGTCTCCCATTGTACATGCCCACTAGGTCCGTGGACCCTGCATAGAGGTCCGGGTAGTAAAGTGTTACCTCCGACCCCCAAATTTCTTCCATCGGCGCCAACCCCACTTCAATAATTTTTTTAGCCATGGGCTTCGCCTCCCGTCCAATCTCAGTAAGGTCTTCATACCCACTCCCTTCGAGGTATTTCTCCAAGAACTTATGCATGGCAGTGCCCCGCTTGCTTGAATAATTCTTAATGTATTCTGCCTTTTCATCTCCAACTCTTTTTTTCCATCGCTCGATATATTCCTGATCCTTGGTCTTTGCAAGGATAGTCGTTACACTCGGGAGATTTCGGCCACCCACCTCGTAGGTCCGTGAGCCTTGGTTCGTGGTCCTCGGACCCCGGACATAATTAAATTTTTTATTCCATTTCACCGGAGCTCGGTCCTCTCTCATTTCAGCCATGATGCACGTTCCTGTCATTTCATTCCTCTAAAATAGGGATTACTTAAATAACGTCTCTTGTACCATTTATAAAATTTCTTATCTTCAAACAGTTCTACAATTTCAGGAGACGAGACCTGTTCGCTTAAGATGCAGTCCGCATAGGACTCGTATTGATCTTTCTTAATGATTCTTTTTACTTTTTCCATTGTAATCGATTTCCAAAGTTAACATCTTCAAAGTCAGAAAGATAGGCCGAGATGTGAGTATAGCCTAGTTCCTTGGCGATCCAAACCCGTTGATTGCCCACCTGAACGTTCAGCACGTCAGGTCTATCCTTCTCCTTCGGTCGAATGACAATCGGGTAAGTCATTCCTTTTTCTTTAATATTTTCAAATAATTTTTTTAGCTCAGGAGTCCCAAGAGACTTGGGTTCTTCCGCCACCAGGTCCGTCAGGGCATACTCATGATAACGCTCAGGAAAGTCATTACGATCTGATCTTAACGTCTCACTCATACTGCATCACCTTCTTATGACGATATTCAGCCAGGTCCACCACGTTCTTAGGAGCGGCAGGAACCAGCGGTTCATAGTGATCAATAATATTTTCTAAATGATGTAGTTTAATCTGCGCGTAAGGCCAGAGTAATTTAGCAAAGATCAACGCATCGCGGTAGCCACAGCACCAGCGCCATTGTCTTTTATAATTTCCAGGTCGATTGTTATATTTCTTTTCTTTCCACCAGCCAAAGCCTAGGGTGCGATGAATCCATTCGATCACACCGCGATCGGTCATGGCAATCTCACAGCGGATGTACCACTGATTATAGACCTTACCGCCTCGATCCTTGCGTTTAGTTTTCTTTTGCTTACAGGTTACACACCCCTCGCCGTCGAATAGTCCGGCGATGTAGGCTTTCTCAGTGTCTGTCATTAATGATAGGTTGGTGTAGTGAAAGGCTCGACAGGAGTATCCATAATAAATCTCATCAGACGTCCATATTCTTCTTCAGCCAGGGCTGTACGATACAATCGCATAGCGATGGCCATATAAGTAGAGGCAACGACTTGTTGAGGATACTTTTCCGAAAGTTTCATTGCCATTTCAAATACGTCTTTATAAACACTCTTTAATTTAATGTCTTCGTCCATGGTTAGGACTTTATCAGTTTTTTTTGATGGTGTCACCAAATTTTCCTTCCCAGCCATACGTTCCATGATGAATAACCTTGGAACCTGTATTGGCGTAAATTTTAAATCCTACACTTCGTGCCAGATCACAGAAAGCTAAGTCTTCGCCTTTCCATAATCCTGTCTTGGAATCAAAAGTTGTATCCCAAAAATTGTACATATATTTTTCATCTAATTCTCCTGTCCCCCTTAAGTGAAATTTTATCTTCATTTCAGGATGGACCTTCATTAGTTTATCAAAAACTCGGCGGTGAATCACCATGAGTCCAGCCGGTCCCTGTTCTACTTCTACAATTTCTCCAGGTAACATTTCTATATTTTTCTTATCAGGAAAATCTACTGCGTATCTTACTTTCATATCATCCAGTTTAATTCGATAGGGTGTACAAACAATATCTTTTTGAACCACCAACATACGTAAAACGGCTTCAGGTTCAAACTCGACATCAGAATCAATAAAAAGCATATGATTACATTTGCTAGCCAGAAAACCACATGTGGCTAGATTTCTAGCATAATTTACTAAAGAAGATTTAACTATATTAAATTGACTACTAATTCCTACCTCACGAAACTTACCAAAAAGTTTCATTAAGGAAACGCAAGTATCTCGTTGGACCACATCAAAGCATGGCATTGCCACATAAACTGTGGGCTTATCCGCTGTTAGCGTCTGCTGTTTCAAGAAAAGCCTCCCATGTTTTAATCCTTTCAACCACCGACCAACGCGTGTTGTAATGATTAATTTGTAAATCTAAATCGTTCTTAGTTTCTCCACTATAAATATTATTCATTTCTTCGTTTAAGGCTGCTGCATAATTTTCAATCAAACGTCCCGCATCTGTTTCAAATTCAACATAACGTGCAAAAGATCCACAGGTTTCAGGAAGAGCACCATAGTTAGTAGTGACTACTCGACAACCTGCAGCGAGAGCTTCAATAGCTGCAATGCAAGAGGTTTCTTCAAATACTGAGGGATAGGCAAATATATGAGCATTCATTAATGCTCCTCGTACTTGATCATTGGGTGCATACCCTTTAAAATTAATATTATTAATCTCTCTACATTTTGAAAAGACTGGTTCAAATTTAGTTCCCATTGTTTCAGCAAATCCTTCTCCATAAATTTCCGTAGAAGAATAAACATCTACTTCAAAATCTTTTCGAGTTTCATTTAATCTTTCTACCGCTCGCACTAAGACCGCAAGACCCCGCCAGGGTGTGGACGTATAAATAAGTTTTAATTTATCTTTTGGTTTTTTAATTTTAAAAGGGAAAGGAGCAACACAGTTTTGTATAACTCTGGATTTATATTCAGGACAGTTGAATCGTCTTCTAAATTCATTAAAGGACCAGTGAGAATTAAAAACAAACCAATCTACATCATCAACAAATTTTCTATCTTTCATACGTTGAACATTCTGTTGATCATAGCTTAGTTGTTGCCAAATAATATTTATTTCATCTTTTTTTAATCTTTTTGGATCACAGGTTGAGAGAATAATATTCTTATTTTTCAATAACTTAGGATTAAGTCGTGAATAAATTAATTTTGATTGAAGTTCGGTTCCCCCCATCGGGAGACCATTATTTATTTTTGACGAGGTCGATTGATTGGTCATAATAGTTCTTTCCTTTTTCATATGCATGTTTCTTTATACTTTTTTCTGTTTTCATTATTGTTAATACATCAATGCCGTTGTAAGCTTTGACGTAAACATTTTGCGTGCTAGCAATACTTGCCCCACTTGCTAAGAGAGCAAACTCCGAACAACTAGTTATGAGGACAGCTGTAATACTTAGAACCATTAATAGCATTACCCATCTTTGCCACTTTGGAGTCATTAAATTTTATCTCTCCTTCACTTTTACAATTTTTACACTGTATAGTTCTAACAAAACTTACAGCAAAATTCCAGACTTGAATTATAACTTGTTTTTTTAAAATAAAACCATTTCCTTTACACGTTGGACAAGTAATGTGAATTATATTTTTTTCCATCGATGATTACCTTTCTCTGTAGATTCCACTTAGGAATTTTGGTTCCTTTTGTTCTTCCTCTTTTTCCTGCTTGATTTCTTAAAATAAGAGGAGACATTCCTTTCGCATAAGGACGTCTTTCTGTTAAGGTATTTATATATTGTTCTCTATTTTGAATTTTAGGGAGCATTTTATCATGAACATATTGAGGATTTCGCCCCGCTAATTCACACACATCTTTAAAGTCTTTGCTTTTATTTTTAAACCAAGCAATTGCGGTATGAGTAGCATGCCAATCAGTGGTGGTGAATACATCTTGCACAGCTCTGGTTAAAACAGCAGTCCAAAGAGATTCTTCTGGTTCTTTGGTTCGCTGAAATATAGTTACAGCATCCCGATTAGCTGATCCCCACCTACTCATTTTTCTTTTTTCTTTCCTTTTCCGTTGAGCAATTGGATTTCTTGTTCAGCCAGTGTTTCCACCGTTTTACTAATTGAAATCTTTACTCCGGGAACACGTGTAAGCGTCTTTGAAATCTTGATTAGATTTGCATATACTTCATGTGTTAAGGATACATTTCGATATTTAGTTATATCTGTCATTTTTCTTTTCCTTTTCTTTAGTTTGATCTATATAATTGTTAATATATTTATGAAGAATTTTATTACGCTGCTGGCAAATTCTTAATTGCTCTTTAAGTAAATCGTTTTGTGATTTATGCAAAGCAATCTCTTTCGCTAGCTTTCTAAACATAGTATCTGTATCCTTCATAATTGATTTATAATATAGGATTTTAGTAGAACCTTGTCAACATGAAAATTATAATTTTAAGCATTATTATTTGTTCAGCTCTATATGATCAATGCCAAGTTCCCTATGATAAGAATGTCACTTTTAATAACTGGGCGGATTGCATGAGAGCGGGAACCGATGATACCCTAACCTTATATAACATTATGGGGGATGACTATATTAATACTAATAAAGTTTATATTAAATTTTCATGTAGAGAAAAGCTGATAGAGCCTGAAGAACAGACCTAATTGACATTGTGTCCAAATTGTGGTAGGGGATGAGAACATTCTCACCTTTTGTTACCGATTCCTTCAACTCCCTTCTAGGGATCGGTACGTTTATTCACAATAAAATCCACCCACTTGAATCTTGAGACGTGAGTTATTAAGGTACCAGCCTTGATCAGGCCCGGGTCCTTGGTACGTGCTTATGGATTCCACAATCTTTTGACCCTGTTCAAAGCAACTGAGATCAGAATGCTTTTGCGCAGGGAAAGTAATTAATGCTCCACTAGCTAGGATGATTATTATCTTTGTCATGTTTTACTTGGTCATAATTCTTAGTGCCCCAAGCTACAATTCTCGCTGCATCCGGAGACTTAAGACTTAAAGTGACACCAAATTTTTTCCATGCTTGTTTCATGATATTGAGTTCAAGAACCAATACAGACCATTGTTTATCACTGGCCCCTTTTGCTTCTAATAATATTTTCTTTTTCATAGTTTCTTTCGTTTTTCATATCACGTTAGGCTCCCCGTACGTTCCGATATGGCCTAACGTGGCCGAGTTAAGGGTCCTGCGCATGCTTACGTACTCGCTCTACAGGCCGGGCCTTAGCTAATTATGCTAAGGAGTTGTCCTCGACTCTTCTATATAGGTTAAAATAGGATATATGTCAAGGGGTAGGGAAAATTAACCTTGGCCTCTGGAAGGCTTGCGATGGGGGAGGCGCTTGGAATAGTGCTTGGCATGACGTCCAGGCCTCTTAATCGGAGTCCTTTTCGTGTGTATATAGCCATAACTTCTTGCTGCCATGTTTCACTTTCCGCGTGTATTTAGTTAAATCTTTAAAACGTTTATGTATAAACGTTGGTAGGAGTTTTGCAATTGGATTATTCGTACGTCTTTTTCTTTTTGTAGGCTGGCTCATATCTTCCTAATATTTTATTGATATGCCATGTGCCATCTTCTAAAATTTCAACTTCAGCTCTGACTTTGTCACACATAAACATAAATCTTGTACCACCCATAAGTTCTCTGTGTTTAGGATCTTTATATTTATTGACCGCTTCTCTACGTTTTTTAATACATTCACCCATGTTTTCAGCATGACGATGGTCCACTAAATATTTAGTTCCATCTTCCCCGACAGCAAAGATACAGACTGCAAAGACTACGCCTTCTTTAGGTTTAGAATCAGTTAGGTCAACGACATCTCCCTGGCCTATCTTATCTTCACCATAAACAAACGTGATGAAGAGCAGTACCAAGAAGACAGCTAACAGAATTATTTTAGTTGTTTTACTTACTTTTTTAATCATCTAATACCTTTACGATTCTTTTACCATATTTGGTTTGGTCATCTAATTCAATCTTTGCTTTAACAATTTTGCAGCTAAAGACTACGCGCTCAGGATTTAATTCCCGAGAAGCTATACGCTTGCTCTTGAGGCATGCCCCTAAATCGGGCTTATAAACATGCTCGATCATAGCTCCATTTAAAAATAATAATAATGCTGTGACAGTTTCAATCATTGACCATTCCCATTAGCAAACGACCTTTGTTTGTCTTTAAGTTTTTCGATATCACTTAATACCTTCTCAACATCTTTTTGTAGACGTTCAATGTTAACGGAATTTGACATCATGTCCTCCATCCGCTCTTCCATCTTTGTAATTTGTCCTGCCATGTGCTCCACTAACATGAAAAGCTCAGACTCTCCTGATGACTGGCCCAGCTCACCCCTGGGGTATTTTATCCTAAATTCTGAATTTTGATCCAAGTCTTTGGTATGCATTTGTAGAAGCGTGTCGTGTTGGTTGAGCTTCTCTTGAATCTGGAAGTAACCCATGGTTCCGAGACTGACCATGATAATTAAACTGATGACGGTCTTCATCGGCATCTGCACGTTTTGTTCCGGACCGAGTTTCACTTTAATTACAATTGTTTTTGTCTAAATCAATTGGCTTGTCACCACTATAAAACCATACATAAGATGAAAGCTTCGTTCCATCTTGTGTATAGGTACATTTTTTGCCTACTGAACAGGCACTTAATGCAAATAATAATGCAAGACCTAAGCATAATTTATTCATGTTTCTCCTTCGTTTCATCCATATATACCATAGAATGGACTTTATTCACAAAACTTTGTTCATACGTTAATGCTTCTGCGTTTTCTTGCTCGTCTTTTACTTGACAACATGTACCTGATTTTTCTTTTTCTTTGGTATGCATATTGCAAGTTTGTTTTTCTTTTATTGGCATGAGAGACACTCATCGTCGTTTACTGTAGCCCCTTGGGGATTACAATTACACTTGTCGCACGCACATACACCATTAGCATCTGAATGTTCTCCTACATTACAGTGACAATCACACAAACAATTTTTACACTTTGTCATTTATACTTAAAAAGCCATTCCGCAAATTTTTTCCACCATTTTTTAATCATTTTTAGTCTCCTCAATACTATAGAAGTACTTATCAGTATCTTCTGTTTTCCATTTACTACTATCTTCGACGTTCCATTCACTGGTTTGAACTTTCCAATCGAAGGGAATTTCATCCTTCACCGTGAAAGATGGAATACTCCAGATTAGTCTATTATTTGGCTGAGCCGCATAATTGCCATCATCCAAGGCAAGTATATGAGCGCACTTATGTTCGTGCGGGATTTCCGAATGATCTGTATCGACTATATTACTCTCTGGATGAGCCCAGTCAACCGTAAAAAGGTACGCACCTGAGCGCCACTTTTTATCTTTTCCTATGAATTTACCGGACTGACCGTCCAAGATGTCAAAAGCAGTAACGCTAGGATAGTAACTAAAACAATTCCATAGCTCCAACTCATCAAGTCGCAACCGAGGAACCTCACTTGCTTTAAATCCTCTTTGTATGAATGCAGAGATCGGCAAACGGTAGAATACAGCTCCATTTTCCATAATTGTATGAAAGAGTATCGGACGCCCTGTAATCGATGAGAAGCCAAAGACAATGCAGTCTTCCACTTCTCCATGGTGTTCTTTAAGATCATAGAGATACTCTCTCCGGATCTGTGCATAGATTACGGGTATGTTTGCATTCAAATAAGCCATCTAACATAAAACTCCTAGGTAACTAAAAAATAAATGGCAACAATTACTACCACAACAGCGGCAGATATCTTGGGATTAGCTTTTGCTAATGTCCAAACTTGTTTCACTTTTTCCATATGTCCTCCTAATGTATTTCACCCCAGTTTTTACCCGATTCATAGTCGACCTTATTGGGTATCTCTAGTTCAACTGCAGCTTCCATTATATCGACTATGTGTTGTGCCTGTATATCATTTTCTACAGAAATATCCAGTTCATCGTGTATCTGAATATGAGGAATAACTCCCTCTTTATACAAATTTAACATAGATTGTTTTGTCATATCGGCAGCAGATCCTTGGATGAGTCTATTCAAAGCTTTGTAGGTGAATGCTCTTTTGATCCCTGGTCCGTGTTCCTTGATCGCTGTTTCATGATCTAAAGGTTTATGGATCCCGAACCTCGTCGGCTCCCACAAATGAAAACGACAACGTCGTCCTAACAAAGTACGAATGTGTCCGGCATCTTGCGCTCGGTTGGATGCAACGTCCATCAGTTGTTTAACGAAGGGTACACGACTATGATACATTTTAAAAAGCTCTGCTGCTTTTTCTTTACTCACTCCTAATTCTGCTTGAAGTTTAGCTTTCCCCATTCCATAAAATAATCCAAGATTAATCGTCTTGGCTTGGATTCTAGGAATGGCTGCCATCTTAGCTACAATGCCATGGAAATCTGTGTTGGTTTCTTTATAAGCCTGGACCACATCCTCCACACCATATAGGTTTTCCATCTTGGCATAGTGGACCACGAGTCTCGGTTCTTGTTGATTATAATCAAAACAACCCCACTTACATTTTTCTTCAGGCAAGAAGATAGAACGAATCAAAGGTCCGAGTTCCTTGTTCCTTGCAGGAATTTGTTGAAGGTTGGGATTATGGTAACTAAATCTCCCCGTCACGGTTCCTCCATTGTCCGATCGAAGTTGATTGATCTCGGCATGGATTCTTCCCTTGTGGGCATATTTTAAAATAGAATCTATAAAAGTAGTATGAGCTTTATTAATTTCTCTAGCCTTGGCTATCTTTTTTACAATAGGATTAGGGTGATTGACTAAAAAGTTCTTAGTAAAACTGGGAGCTTTGGTTTTTTCTGTGCGTTCATAAACTAGCTTCAATTTTTCAAAGACTTGTGCTATACTTCTAGCCGCCCAAATTTGCACATCGACACCTGTTTCTTTCTTGACATCCCCCAATAATTGGTTTTCCATAGTTGCCAAGTTTTTTTTATGTTTATGGGCTGCTTCTTCATTAACTCTTACCCCTTTCATACGCATGTCAATTAAACAGGGTAAAAGATCTGTTTCTAATTCAAAAATAGAGTCACAATCCTCATGATAAATTTCATATTTCATTTCTTTCCATAAGCGTAGAGTAAGATCTGCGTCTTTTTCTGCATACTCCCCCACGTACATAGCTGGCAGCTTATACATCTCCGACTTGGGATCAACGCCCAGGGCACTCGCCGCTTCTCTTAAAGCCGTTTCATTTTTTCCCTCTCTCAGATATTCTCGGGACAAAGAGTTAAGGTCATATTTAAATCGGTTTTCGTTGACAATTCCCGCAGCAATCATCGTATCAATAATTTTTCCGTTGAGTTTCATGTCGGGAAGTGTCTTAATCCAACAGACATCATACATCGCATTGTGAAAAACTTTAGGGGCATCGGTCTTTAGAATCGTTCTAAACCAATCAAGAACTTTCTTTTTATCCATATTCCCTCCCCCTTCATGGGCAATAGGGTAATAACCTTTCCATCCTTCTACTGCGACTGCAATGCCTGTTATCTCTCCGTTATTAGTAGCTGAACCAGAGCCTCGAGTTGTTAAGTTTATATCCTTCGTTTCTAAATCGATCGCAATTTCCTTGGCTTCTTTTAGATCGGGAAATTCAGTGGGTTCTAACCATTCTGTTTGAGCTTTATAAAGTGTTATCATATAGTATAGAATGTATAACGCAGGGTTATCTCTTCTCCTTTTTTAATATTTTTTCTCGTAATTAAATTCCATTTTTTATAGTCAAATTTTGAATTAGGATTATTATGATTAGTCATGAGGAGGCATACTTTCTCACAATTAGGGGTATTGGAATGATTAATGAATCCTCCCAGAGGAGTTCTAAAAATTGTACCATTAAATTTGAGATGAGTCATACCTAAGTTAGTTGCCTGGTTGATGTCTTGCTCGGCAAAAAGTCCTAGCTCATGGATGCCAGACTTTTTAATCGTTACGGATTCGGGTAGGGGTTTATACATCCTTATAATCCCTTTCAATAATCATATCAATCATATGCTTAGCTTTTTCTAAATCTTGCTTTCCTCCTTTATCTTGATGTCTTACTACGTATTTAATAACACTTCCTTCAGGATATAACAATTTATTTACTGTCACAAATTGACTAGGTTGAATTTTATATTTGATATAATGTTTTCCTCCTACCTGTTTTTTCCATACACTCATATCTGATAAAAATTATTTTCCTTTGGTGACAGAATATATAATGTATGTTGAGTCCTTGTAATTCCTGTATAAAACTGTCGATGAACAGGATCAGGATTACGTTCATAAGATTTAGAAGCATTCCAAGATAGATCAGGCATTAAAGTAACTTTTCTTGACTCTCCTCCTTTGGCTCCGTGAATGGTGGATAAGGTAATTCTAGGAGGTTTACTTAAATCCTCTCCATTTCTTTGCATGGATTCAATGTAGTTAACTGTTTTATGATCACATTCAAGGGCTTGAGACCATGGCCTGTTTTCAAGAAGACCATGGTGTTGTTTACAGTCCTCCATTGTATAACTTTTATCAGGCATCATCGTTTTGCAGGTTTTAAATCCTCTTCGTAGTTGTTTTTTCTTGACGCCCAGATAACTATAAATTCTTTTAACGGATGCAAATGGGAGCTTCACTCCTTTTCTCCATTCTTCCCATTCTAATAGGGATGTTAAAAAATTTTCTGAGACACGTTTATTTCCTTTTGTTTGATAAGGATAGCCCCATGATTCTAAATAATCTTTGACTCTATCCAACATATAATTAGCACTAGCTAACACTAACATCTTGCCTTCTTTAAAATCTACGGAACGTAAACTATGTACCCAGTGTACTTCTCCTTCTTCATCTCTAGGTTTCCATATTTTAGGTTGTCTTTTAGAAAGTCTATTTACTATTAGATCGGCCAGTTTATGGACTTTAGAGGGAACTCTATAAGATTGGGTAAGAACTGTTCTTTTCCCTTGTAGACCTAAAAAATGATTTACGTCTGCTCCTTGAAAAGTATAGATAGCTTGGTCATCATCCCCGGCTATAAAAGATTTATGGGAATTCTTTTCCAGCAGATGCACCATTTGCCATTGAAGCCAGTTTAAATCCTGGGCCTCATCAACAAACAGTACATCTAACTGCGGAGCAAGTTGCTTTTGAACAACTATTTCGATGAAATCAGTAAAATCATATTTATGATTATTTTTTTTAAATACAGGTAAGGCTTTGGCAATTCGTTGTAGCTTTAACCAATTAATCTTTCCTCCATGTTCATTACGATCATACTGCTCTTCAATACTAACTCCTCGATATCGAGCGAGATTAATTTGATTTAGATATTCATTTTTCGAGATAACCATTCCTGTTTCATCAACCGTGGTTTCTGTATTAAAATTAATTACTCCAATCCACTCAGCAAATTCTTGATAATCTGCAGTTTTCATTAGTTGTGTGGAAGGATCAATTCCTAATAACCTGACCGCCATAGAATGAAGTGTGCGAAAATAAGGTAAGTCTTTTTCATTCAAGTCAAAGCCTTCAATTTTTTGAGCTCTACTAATAGCCTCAACGTTGGCTCTTTTACTAAAGGATACATAGCCAATGCGATCAGGCTTAATTCCTTCTTGTAAAGCTTCTGTTACTTTTTGTAATAATGTCTGTGTTTTTCCCGTGCCTGGAGGACCAAATATAATTTCTCTATTCATTAAAAACTTCCTTTCTTTATTGTTGGTAATGGCTCGTTAGTATTTTTAGGACGTTCAAAAGCCTTGACCACCATTACTCTAACATTCATCTCATATATTCGGAATCTTCTTTCTTCCACTCCAAAATATTCTTTAAGACGATGTGCTGTTTTATTATGTTCAAGTGCTTTCCATTTAGCACGTTCTAAAAATTTCCAAAAATCTTTGTATCTAAAATATGTTTCTCCCTCTTCCGTATAAGGGACCCCTCTATTTAAATCTTCTTTAACTCTTCCTTTAGCTCGGTTGGTACAAAAATCTTCAAGGTAACCCCTTAACTGTTCTTTAATGGATAAACTTTCAGGAGCTTCTATCTCCTCTAAATTTTTATAAAGTTGTTTTAATAATTTAGTCCAAATAATTTTGGAAACTCCAGGAACAATTAAATTGATTTGATCCATACATGCTTTTTGAAATTTATCCTGTTTTTGTAATTCTTCTGTGTCTAATTCTATTGGTTTACCATTCACATTTAAGAACCATATTGGGGGAAAACATGTTAATTTTCTTAAACTATTTAAATCAGGCATCGAAGAGCCCTCCCCAATTCCAAATTCTCTAGTTTGACAAGTCATGGAGTCACAATGAGCACAGATAGGTTGATCTTTGCAGGTATAATTGTAATCTTTTTTTCCTAAGGATTTAATGATGGTCATAACTTCTTGAGGATTAAGAGGGGGATTCATATATTTTGAATTATAAATTCCCAATTGATCTTGCCAATTATCCGGATGAGCTTTTTTGAGATAAACGCCTAAATTATACAAACCATTATTCCTAGATCCTTCTGGAAACCCTTCATTGCATAGAATATCCAAACAAGGTGGTCCATTTTTGATTGGAGAATCTTCGGTTTTAATATGAATGGAATTAAAATCTTTTCTCTCAATACCATATTTTTCATACATGAGAAAAAACTCTTCTAGAGTAGCTGCTTCACCATTGTCTTTAATAGCATATCGTGTTGTTTGATTTCCGTGATGATAAGGAAGATTTAAAAAATTTCCGGTATCCCCTCGATCAACTAATATTTTGGTTTGTTTGGGAAAAATTTCACATTCGGAATAACCTAATGCAGCTGCTAACTCTTTTAATTTAGCTTGCATTGCTTCGGCTTCTATAAATTCTTTAGTAAATAAAAATACATGGGCCCCTCCACTTTTTGATCTACATAAAATAAAAGGAAGATTCTTTTTTCGAATTCGTGTTATAAAAGTTTTATGATCAAAATTATATTGATCAATATCAATACACCCCCATTTACATTGACTATCGGCGTTAATGGGAATTATTCCTAGTGCTGGATCTTTTCCTTCAAGATGATCACTCCAGAGTTGATCTGTCACTGTATCTTTTTTAATAAATGCTTTGCCTTGGACTTTTTCACCGTTGGTGAGAGAAACTTTAGAAACATACTGTCCGTATGCACTATTAAGACCTTGAAATATATTTTTAAATCTTTCTACTGTCATAATTTTCTAATGGGGACGCCCCCCGCTAGGTTGACGTCCCACGTTTTTACCCTCGAGTAAAACTTAGAAAGAAGTAGCGGACTTTTGTGCTTCTTCTTCAGAAGACACATTAGTCTTAATTGCCCCTTCTTTAAACTTATTAGAAAAATCTGATGCCATCTTAAAAAGATTTGCATCTTGATTATAACCTTCTCTCGTAACTTTCCATCCAAACCAACTTCCTTTCGAATTTGATTGTGGTATAGAAGTTAAACGATAAATGTGGCTATAAATAGACGGAACGTACATTCCTTTAGCACCTTTTTCCGTCCACCCGTTCATTTCGGCCATCCAATCTTTGCTTACTCTATTTTGAGAAGCTTTCATCGTAATGACTGAAATAGTAGGTACACCATTTAAAAGAATTACAAAATGATAAGAAGTTCTTTCAAGATAATTACCATTAGATAATCTATCTTTAAAACCTTTATCTCTTGTTGTTTCATTTTTTAAAGGAGTATTTTCAGGATGAACAATAGGTCTTCCTACAGAAGATCCTCTTTCTGCCCATTCAAGATATTTTCTTTCGTAATGACAAGGAACGACTGTTATTCCTTCAGTTCCGCTATAAACTTTTTTAGTGGCACTATTTAATATCATTCCAGGTTCTGCGCCTACAATATATCTATTGTCACTTTTGTTTACTTGCGGAGATAAAGGCATCAATATCTTTAAGAAAGGCATTGATAAATCTTCCTGTTTCAGGTTTTCCAACCCTTTACCCGCGTGTTCTTCCATTAAATTGACTGGAAGTTTTGCGTTCGGATCCACCTTTGTTACTGATCCTTGGTTCGTGTTTTCTTGTTTCATGTTTCCTTTTTCTTGATTGTGGTTCGGTTTCCTACGAACACGTTAAATAAACTCGCGGGTATATCTTTTTTATTTTCGATACGCTCGCGAACGAGTGCTTTGAGAGTCATGGGTTCAACCTTCAACTTTTGTGTCGGTTGATACCCCTGACTCTTTGCAAGGTTAGCATAGTCCGCCGCCTTGTTATCTTCATTCAGACCAAAAGAAACGACAACATTATTTTTAATAATATCGCCTAGGCCATTAGAACGAAGCCAATTATGCGCAGCATCTCTGTTCTTCACAGAAATATTTGCACTATAATACGGTTTAACTTCGACGTGTGATCCGTCTGCAAGCTTCAAAGAAGCTAATCCTGTTTCAGCTAAAAGAGTAGGAATGACTTCTCCCGAAAGTCTTTGTTCCTCTCGTTTCATTTCAGCTATATGATCTTCTTGAGTTTTAATTCTGGTTTGTAAAT
>VTLG01016440.1_pt1 | contig 30489 bp, 40 predicted proteins | sample 4694571 | NCBI WGS metagenome assembly VTLG01 (sample SAMN12604809, study PRJNA352737) | marine metagenome | biome: ENVO:00000447; feature: ENVO:00000209|ENVO:00000569|ENVO:01000036; material: ENVO:00002151; isolation source: viral sequences binned using virsorter ...
CCCGGAGGTACAAATCTAAACAATCCCGAAAAAATTGCGTCATAGTGTGAACCAAAAGCAGAGACTAAGGTGGAATTATTAAGTCTTACTTGTTGTCCATTAGTCATTATTAAATAAAGCTGATAAGTATCTTTGGGGAATCCTTCCAGCTCCATAGTTCCACTTGTTCCCCCGACCGCATTAATTTTAAAGGAAACAGGATCAGCTGTATTTGAAATAGTGTCTGTATTATGCAGCCAATCTTTAAAAGAATAATTGTCTATAGAGTTGTTATATGTTACGCTCATCATAATTTTTACCATATTCTCAAGAACATATTGTCCCGGATTCCACTCTCCAGTAAAAGTATCTGCTGAAAAGTCCCACATATCTGACGCGGTTGTAGTCCCTATTTCATACCAGTACGCGTCGCGATGAGTGTTTATATATGAGTCTCCGTATGTATCTTCCTCTGTGTCGTCCTCAGCCTCTTCGTCTGGATCTTCCACGTCATTCCCTTCGTCTGTTTCCTCTTCGTCTGCGTCGTCTTCTTCATCTTCCACCTCTTCCTCTACAGGCCAAACGCAAAGAGAAGGATCGTGCAAAGTTATTTTATCCCCGTTCTCGTTAACTGGATCGCCATCGCCACCTACAAGGTAATTCTCAGCACCCTCTGTCGCGCAGCCAAGCACATGACTGCAATAGCTTGAAATTCCAACGTTCACGTCCTCACTAAAGTTGTCTGGAGTTCTTATGCAAAGAAGTCCGTTAACAATATCTCCCTCTTGATCTGAACACCCGACAACGCCAGTATTCTTGAATGGGACAAGATCGTGCATCTGTCTCGCTTTTATCTTAATACCTTTTAAGCTTTTTGTTACCTCTGTAACCAGAAAATACTTAAATATTCGCTGCCCGTTCATTTCTATAAAAGACTCAGTATCAGCGTCATAATCTTTAGTGTAGTCGATATTATACGGTTTTATTCCACCCAGAAGCTCGTCGAATACTATTAAGTCTCCTATAGATAAATAAATAAATTTCGCAGGTAACTCAAGACTCGCCTCAAGGTGACGATTGCATTTGTCGAGCAAAAAGTATGTTGCGTATCTAATTGCTGATTCTGATCTTTTAAACTTTTTTAGTTCAAGCTTCTTTATTTTGGGCTCGTCTCCATAATACGAGGTTCTGTACTCATTTAAAAAGGTTGCAGCCGACAATGAGAAATTGTATCTATATTCTTGTAGTGCTGCATCAAAACCAAAGTCAACATCGACACGGTTGTAAACTTTACTTGCATCACTTAGCTCAAAGTCATATCCAAACAGGTCTGACTCTTTGAGATGCACAGCCATATCAGAATGTTTGACGTAATCACCATTTTCATCTTTAAAGTGCGCAATAGACTCATCGTCATAGGTCTCGGACATTGTTATAAATTGCAATTCATTCTTTGCAGACGGAGACAAATAGGGGATTGAGTTTGTACTTTGAGATATGTCGTCAAAAAGAGACTGAACCGTTGCAAGCTCATCAATATAAAAATCAAGCTTATACTCCTCGTCGCTTCTTGCCCTGTACCATTCGTCCTTATTAACAAAATCGTCGATTAAGTTACGAACAGAATAGGGCAAGTCGGTGTAAGAGTTGGTCCAATTTGCAACCGAGTAGTCAACGGCCGACTGTAAGGAGTTGCGTCCGTATTTTTTTACAGTTAAATCGCTATATGTTTCCAGTACCATGCTATTGACGACAGCAGGGTGCGATTGTAGTGCGTCCGTGTCAATATCTCCATCGTTAAAGTGTAATTCTTGCAAGTTCATAAAGCTGTATTGATCTATTCGTACGCCTCGGACACTTGCAAATAAATCAAGTTCTGCGACTGAGACAACTGCTTGATTAACAATCTCAGCTCCATATATTTTAGCCTCCACGTTCCAGCGTATATTTCCGTATGGTGTCGCTGGATTAACCCCTTCAGCCCCAAGCCAGCCGTTATGATTCTCAGCTCCAGAGCTCTGCTGCTTTGATACACCAAAAGCGAGACTATTAACGAAGGGCAAGGGCTGCGCATTATAAGTCCAGTTGTCTATAGCTTCTCCACTCCCATAGACATTGTCAAAAGTTTGAGCGTTATCTTCGTCGTGCTCTATAACCATATCGTGATATACGTTTTGGCTCCCCGCTGTTATTATATTCCCATATTGGCCTACTTGTAAAGGACTATCAGAGGCATCTGTTTTTACTACTGTGATATGTGTCCCACATTGAGCATGATATACAAGAGAATCGCCCGCACTATATTCATGTATACCTACATCAACATCTGCAAGAGTTACTATTGGGAGGTCAGTCGAGCCGTCTATTTCCATGCGTGTCAATAAAGTATTATAATTTGAGGTAGTTCTCAATTCAAAAGACTCCGGAATAAACTCAGAGAGAGGCCTAAAATTAAAAACTATTTGAGTGTAATTAGCTTCCGTTTCAAAAGTCCCGTCATAACTGTAGCCGCTTACATTGGCCTCGTCATTCGCTATCCATTGTATGCCCTTTATTTGCACCCAGTTGTCGCTCAATAAATCCAAAACTCCAGCCTCATAGTTCGAAGGCAGTTGTTCGTATTTCTGGTTTACGTCTCTAAAGTATTGGGAAATAGATTCTATTTCTACTGTCCCAGCACCTCTCACTAAATCAAGAGAATACCAGTCTTTTGAGTCCTCTATGATAACAAACGGAGACACGTTATTGTCTTCGACTATCCTCCAGTTTATAATATTTGATTTATTTAAAGTATAAGCAGATTGAGGTTTTCTGACGAGAATTATATCAAATATATAATCAGTATTAGACAGGGTTATTGATCGGCCTGCTAAATAGTCTGAGCCATGATCGCCTCCGGATATATGTGCAGACGGATCATAATTAAAATTTGTAAAATTCGCAACCAAGCCGCTGCCGCCCTGTGTGAAAGTCATCGCGCCGGGAGCCATAACCCAGTAACCACCTTGATAAATTGCGATAGGCATTACGGGATACTCAGCAGTCCCAATTTTTACAAACTTGTCTTTCAGTGTTCCGTGTATAAAATCTGGGCTTGATGTGTATATTTTATCCCCATAGGCATAAGCCGGAGAGTAATCAATCTCCCCAAATATAATAGGAAGGTATTTTCCGATTATATCTTTTCGTGCAAGTGGATAGCGGTCAGCCGTTAATTTTGAGTTTCGGCTTGGTACTTCCTCAGAAAATAAAACTCCAGCAAGACTCTCTGCTTCCATTTGGAAAGTGTCTGGTTTATGCTTTGCTTTTTTTATAAATCCGCTGAATATTTTATACCCATCAGAAAGGGACTTTGCACTCTGACTCAAAAAATATAAATCAGCCCTTTTGTTTGTTAGTTCCCGATCTCCAAACAGCTCTGAAATTGAATTAAAGCCTTCTATTTCTTTTGCATTGTTATAAAAAGAAAAAACAAGATGATGATTTTTTACGCTTGCCTCGTCAACGTCAAGAGTCTCTCTTATCCTTGGAACATCTTTCAATAGATTGTAAATTCTACCAGATACGTCATCAAGTGATTTTGCGTGAGTTGAGATATATAAAGGAGACGAGCCGGTCTCATCAATAACCAAAACGGGAATTAAGCTGTACGTTTTACCACTTGTGTCTCGTAGGAAAGTTTCAGACATTAGGCGAGTTTATTGTATGGAAATACATTCCTTTGCATGGCGTTGTAAATAGCTTCTCTCAAATCATCTTCTACAAATTCTTGTGTCATAACATTCCCAGAAACATTAACTGTTATATTTTCATTTGGAGAGTTGATTCCCCCGCCGGGGACATCTAAATTTGTAACATTAACTTGCTCTGCTCCGCTCTCTCCAGCCATAAACATTGTAGGTCTATCAACAACGCCAGAGTAGCCTTCTTGCAACGCACCGATAGACGCAACGCGAGCCAGTCCTGCAGCCGTTGCTACAGCTGCGGCGGCAATAGCCAGAGGAGGAAAAGCAGCAAATTGAGCGTAAGCTCTTTGCGCTCCTTCAATAGTTGAGATCATAGCGGCGGCAGTTCCTGCGGCTTTAGCTTCACGCTTTCCGACCATTCCAGCCTCCTGCATTGCTGATATATTTCCGTCCATTGTTGAAGCAAAGCTTGCGCCTGTAGCAAGGTCAAAAGATTTTATTTCCTCGTTTGATTTTTTGTTATCTGTTACTATTGCTTTGTTTTTCTTTTTATTAGAATCAACCTCTTTCTGATCTTGCTCTTCTTTAAAAGCAGCCCTGTCTGCAAACTCTTGTTTGATTCGTTCTGTAATTTGAGCCATAACGCCCATGCTGTCCTCGGCGTCTTCTTCTGTTATTGTAAAAATATCAGTTAAAAGTTGGCCCATACCTGTTTCGGCCAAATCTTCTTGCAAGTCCCCAAGCTCATTATTTAGCACTTGTGTTGCTGCTTGCATATTTGTCCTTGCCAATAAAGGGATCTCATCAAACCCAAGTAACGAAGCAACTTTATTAGCTACCGGAATTAATTTGTTTACTCCATCTATTCCAATATTTTGCAACTCTACCCACATCTCCGCAAAGAATATTTGTATTTTTTTAATTCCAATATTAAACGCTATTGGCAACGGCTCCCATAAAAACCCTGCAAGCTGTTTGACTTTATCTATCATTATAAAAAATATCCCATCTGCTCCGTAAATAAATTCAAAAGCAGCCGTAAATACTTTTTTGGCTTTCTCCCACGCTTCCCCAATAATAACAGGTAAGCCATTCCACCACATTTTAAGAATGTCAACCCCAAAGTCAATCCATCCTTCAAGATCAGAAAAAAGTCCCTTCATCGTTCCACCTATGTCGATTTTTTGCACATTCTCTAAGAAAGCACCAACACCTTCTGCTGCAGTTTTCACCATAACAGCTCCCCACTCAATCAGAGGCTTCATCATTGAGCCTATACCCTCTTGAGCGTCGCCTATTGCGTTGTTCATTTGGTCTATTTTCCCAGACATTGTACCTGCAGCAGTTGCTGCTTGCCCTCCGAACATCTTACCAAGGTTTCCAGTTAATGATTCCAATCTTTCTGTAGAGCCTGCTGCTCCTACAACCTCAACACCATAACGCTGCATGGCATTCATTGACGTCCCAAAGCTACGCCCAACTAATTCTGCCGAACTCTTTAAATCTTTACCTGTAGCTGCTGCATAATCCATTGTTGCGACAGTTAAAGCTTTAAGCTCCTCTTCATTTTGAGTAAATGCTCCCATGAGAGCCATAGCTTCAATCGTTGCTTCATCTCCGAATGTGGTAGTCTTTTGAAGTTCTGCTGCGTAGTCTTTCAGTCCTTGAGCATTATTCCCCATGGCTGTTTCAAGTTTCTTTTCTGCGAGTTCTTGTTCTCCAGCAAGTTTTATGGATTCTTTCATTCCATCGAGGAGCATTTTTGATCCCATGTATGCAGCACCCAGAGCAAGAGCTGGAGTGATAACTCCTTTTAAAGCCCCTTTTAATTTACCTAACGAACCAGCTGCCTTTTTCGATCCTCTTTCCTTTACATCAATTAATACTTTATTTGTTGCCATTTGCTTTCCTTTGTTTGTGTTCCTGGATAGATTTTAATTCAGATTCTATTTTTATAAAATCGTCAATTACTGACTCTGGAGTCTCTTGTAGTGATTTAAATGGAGGACAATTAAAAGTTTTACAGAACGTAAATTCCTTGATTCTATCTTGACAGTCTTGATCCAGAAATAACATCAAATCGTAAAAAAACGCTCCTTGTAAATATATTGACTCCCCCAGACGCGCCGACTCTCTTCTTAGTGAGTCGTCATAAACAGCCTCAAAATGACTGTAAACATCGTCAATATTGTTAAACATAATTACAGCTCCGGTTAAAGGAGATTGAGCTGTATACGGGTAGCTATGCCCGTAATTTATATATAAGTGATCTGGACAAGCACTTATCCAGATATTAATCAGCAGCTTTATTTCTTGAATTTTTTTTTAAACCCAGAAGCTCGGTGCTCGATTAATTTCATGCAAATAGCCAAAATCTGAGTATCTGTATACTGCTCGAAATCATCTTCGACTAACGTCGTTGCAAGCTCCAATAAAACGCCAATATCTCTCCAGTCAGCGTCACCAGTTGAAGCTTCTCTCGTGATTTTCTGCGACAGATTTTGAATTAAGGCTCTGTCTTTCCATTTAATATCACGCAGCTCAACCTCAACGGGCTTTATATCAAATAGCTTTTTGCCGTTTAGCTTTCCATCTACTTTTAACTTGTCTGTCATATCTAACTCCCATTTTATTTTACATCGATCCGATTGCTGTGTCGCTAAATATAGCAATTTCCAGAGCTTCGTCTGATCCGTCCTGCACACACTCGAAGGGGATAGTCCAAAAGATTCCATTTTCCGATATGTCCTGTCCGGGATCGCCAGTAAATTGTATTTGCGCAAGAATGTTCATCTCTCCCGTACTTGACGGAGTCCCGTCGCCGAAGGTGAGTGTTAATAAGCAGCAGTTGTTATTTAAGAATGATTGCACTACATTCTCACCTGCAGAAAGCCCAGCTTCACCATCGTATTTTATTGTAATATCGCCTGTAACTACATACTCCGGAAAAGCGTAAGACTCTGCGTTTCCATACTGGTCAGAGCCGACACGGTTGACGCCGTTTGCTATATTAAGATTAAACCCTTTTAATATGATGTCCTGCGAGGAGCCGTCAATTTCAAGAGCTTTGCCTCCTATGTTTCCCATATTAATAAACTCTCCAGAGTTCGGAATAGCCCACGTCCCTGTATAATTGTCCTCCAGTATTGGCCCCGTATATGACTGCCCTATTGTATTCGGATTTGAGTGTCCAGAAAAATAATTCCCGGCGATTGAAATATTGCCGCCATTCGTGGAATGATCTCCCGATATGGATAAATCAGACACTACGCAGCCGGGTACTGTTATGCCCTGCGATGCAGCTGGCCAGTACGCCAAATTAACAGTGTGCGGCAGTGCTCCAGATATTGTACCCCCAAGTCCTGTGTTGTTGTTTGATCCGTCAACCTCTACAACGTATTTATCAGAGCCGGGCGCAGCGTAAGTTTGCGTGACCATAACTAAATGTTCCAGCATTAACTGAGGTGTAGCAATAAAATCAAACGGACAGGTTACAGTCCCGTTTCGTGTTGAGAGCACAGTGTCCGCTGCATTTTTAACTGTACCTCTTCCAGATAGCAGTCTCGATTCCCTGTGAACGTTAAACGTCGGCTTTGTAGCTTGGACAACAGGAAGCTGTCTAAAGTTTTGCGTGTTCGTTCCATCGTTATCAAGAACCACACCAAAAGTCGTGTCTGCTTTTATGCCGAGTTTGACATCACTAATAGGAATAATCGTCTTATCTATAGCCATGTTATTCTCCTTTTATTTTTTTCTTTGTTGTTGTTTTTTCGACAATTCCCATAGCCAGCATTTTCTCGGCTATCTCATCTTTTAACTCAACAGTGTCTCCGTCTCTTAATTTTGAAAATTCTAATCCAGAGCACGGAACACTCATTGCGTTGCAATTTCTTATTTTATTAATTTTAGCTTTTACTTTCATTTGTTCTCCTATGCTGTATTTCCGACATGACTACACACAAAATCCCATTGAATAATATACTTATCTTCCATGTCTTCTATCTCTACATCAAACTCTTGTGATGGAAGATGGCAATGGAATGCTGTTGTGCTGTCTGCAAGTGTCATTGTAATATTGTCATGTATTAATGCTTCGAATCTTGATGCTTGACCAGCCATATGATCTATAAATCTTTCATCTTCTTCCCTTCGCTGAGTAACATATTGAATGTTGATATTAAAATCTCTTTGTTCACTATGCGCAGCCAGTTCTGTTTGATCGGAACCCTCTGGTATTAATCTGATATATTGATTTGATGAATTGTTTATTTTACCTTTAATGACTGGGAATGTAAATTCAGTCCTGATTATGTTTGTCAATTTGTCCAAGATATTCTTCCAATTATTTGTGTAAGTAACTGCCATCTATATTCCATGACCCCTTCTTGTTAGCCCTATAGCTTGGTTTGATGAGTTGCTCAGTTGCCTTTGTTCTCCATAGCACACAACCTCCCAAATATCTCCAGAGTTCATTGTGGCCCCAGAAAAACGCACATACAAATCACTCATTCCAGGATAACTGTCCAGCCCACCTGTTACCTTGTTTCCTGTAGAGCTATCTCCAAATATCTTGTCACTACCAAAGTATTCCAGAGTAACCTCTGCTGTTCCGTATGCTCCTCCAGTTGTACATGTTATTCTCAAGATGTCAAATCCGTTCTGGCCCCCTGTGAACTGCCCAGCAGTTTCAACAAGATACATTGATCCCCCTCTTGTTATTTCTTTTACCTTTCCCTGGCTGTCCTTTGAGTCAACTTCAAATGCAAGTTTAAACTCCCCCCTGTTCAGCCTATCAACCATACCTGTTCCCTCTGGATTTGTTACTAAATTATAGTAATAATCAGCTTCCTCTGATGCTGGTTCTTTTGATCGAATAAGATTGGATGCACAGATGTAACATGTTGATTTGATTATAAGGGGATCATACTCTGGTGTTGATGATACAGTCGCTGTGTCTGTGTCATCGAGTATGTATTTGTTCAGAGGAGTTGGGTATCGTGCATCCAATAAATTATTTAATTCAAGCGAAGCGTTGACAAGTTGCTGGTCCAGATATGTTGCAAAATCAACACCGGCTTCAAACACTTGATCCAATACTGTGGAAGATGTATAGTTTGAGTTGTAATACTCCACTTGATTTGTTGCAGAGGCATAAAACCATTCACCATTAGAATCAACCGCCCCACTTGTTGACTGTGCCGCCGCCAGCTCTTCTCCATTGACAAAGAGTGTGTCTACATATCCAGAATTTCTAAATAAATGAAGATTCCCAGAGGTTAATGTTGGGAATATCTGAACTTTCTGATCGAAGTCCACTGATCGATTAAAGTAATTCTTTAAGTCTGACTGAGTGGCGTAAGTTAGATTGGTGGCCATTAGTTCCTCGCAGTTATTTTAATTTTAGATTTCCATTTTGTGTTAACCGATCTCGCGCTAACGCTTATAATACTATTTTGCTTCGTTGCGTCTGTTTTGTTTCCTCCGCAATGCGCCGACTTCGTCATAATTCCAAACTTAAATTCAGAGTTACTTGGGCCAGAGGTAATATTTAATTCTCCAGTGTCATAAGAAATCGTCCCGTTGGCCATTCCTTTTATAGAGCCAAATCCGTCATCGTATGCAAAGAGTGAGTCTTTGTTTTTAGAAATCCCTGTAATTTTATTTATCTCATTTAAATCTGGGAAGCGACTGGCCACAGCAGACTCTACAGCAGCAACAGCTGGGAATCGTCCTACAGCCCAGATATCCGTTGCACCTCCAGAGCTATCTGCAAGTAATATAGCACTTGCTGCAGTCCTCTGTTTAGACGTGAATCTTATATCTCCGTCTGACGTTATAGAGCAGTTGACTCCTCTGTCTTTTAAGTTTCCACTCGAAGCATAAAAAGCAGCACTTAAAGCAGCATTTATTTTAGCAACTACTCCTGTTGATCCTCCAAAATAAACACTATCGACATCGAAGGAAAACGCGTAAGCTGAGCCACCATCTACTGTTATATTAAACTGATATGTTGTCCCACTTACAAGCCCGCTGTTCGTCTGTGAGCCTATACCTGTTAGCCCAAGTTCTTGATAGCCCGGCTCTCTGAAGTACATATAAAAAGAGCCCGGTACTATTCCATCAGATACTTTGTCCGTTGTCCTTCCATACCCAAACATATTTTTAATATGGAACAATCCAGAGCCGTTTAATTTGCACCGTGTAGTTGATCCATCTCCATTCCCAGAGCCTTGTGTTGAGGTGTCGTTATAGTCTTGATGTAAATTAAAAAATGGGAATCGAATAGCTGTGTTGTTTGTGTGGTCCGCTTTAGCAGTTCCAAACAATGCTCTCTCTACTATAAAATGAGCTGGTGTATAGGCTCCATCTCCATCTGTATCTACTATAGATGTGATCCTGCACACTTCATTGTCTAATCTGATTAGATCCTTCACTCGGAACATACTGTGAGCAACACCGCCAGAAGCATCATCAAAAGTTATTGTTGTATCATTATCATCTGCAAATCCTTCAGTGGTTTTCGCTGTGCTGTCAGCGTATAAGTTAGCAGACACATCATGTGGATCTGTATCATCAACTGCTGTTCCATTTGCACCAGATGCGTCTTCTGCATAACTTATCCAGCGCGCGTTTGGTAGTGCTATAGTCTCTCCAGCTCTCAATAAAGTAGTAACGTATCTTGTAGTCGTTGCGCTGCCCGGCCCCAAGTCAACGGAGTTAGCCTCGTCTATATTGGAGTTGTCTTTATAATCAGTTAACTGCAGTTGTATTTCTGACGTTGCTCCTCCTTGATTTGATATTTCAAGCAGAGAGATATTATCAAGAGTTGATGTCCCTATTGTTTCAGATAAACTCAAAAGAGTTATAAAGCCGTCGGTATTGTCTACCATCTGGCTGACCTCAAACGCTTCACCTGCTCCAGCTGTACGTGAAGAGATACCTGTGCGTGACGTGCCTCCGTTTGTTGCGAATCTGTTTGCTAATTTGCTGTTGATATAAGCCATTTATTTTCTCCTATTGCGAATTAATCCAATCAACTATCTCATTTAATTTGTCGATTATTTGTGTTATAAACATTCCTATTGTGTCTCTATCAAGGCTTTCTCTATCTGCTGCTTCTAATTCTAATCTGTCCATTATATTGTCATTCCTAAAGTTACACTTGCATTTGCTGTCTTTGTACCACTACCATCTGTATATCTACATAATAAAAACACTTGATGACTTGCACTTAAACTATAAGACAAGCCCCCCGATGTTATAGAATAATATCTGTTTGCACTAACATCGCCACTTGTTTCAAGGGTGTCGCCTATCTTAACTGCTGTACTTGCGGAGGTTGATCCATCTGATGGAACAGTTACGTCCCATAATTCAAATTCATAGGGTTCTGTTGATGATACATAATAATTTATTCTTACCCTTTGTAATGTGACTGCTTCATAAGAATTAAAAATTGAATACTTTAATTCCCCTACCCCGAAATCTCCTGCAGTCACAGATGTTCCAAGCGTTTGATTCCCTGTATAATAATTGTTTACTGAGGACATTCTCCAATTCATTGCTTGATAAGTAGAATAGGCTGTATCAGTTCCACCTGCATTGTCATCAACATACTTTTTAGTCGCTACATGATTGTCAGCAGTTGGAGTATATGTTCCAGTATTTTCTTTTATTAAAATCTCTCCACTTGCTCCAACATCTAAAGTTATATCCTCTCCTGCTGCTGAAGTTAATTTTAAATAGCCATCTGCATTGACATTTAAATCCGCTTCAACTCCATCAGCGTCTTCTGTACTTATTGTCGTTGCCCCATTTGAAGAACATAACAAACTAAAAAAATCAACAGCAGAGCCATTTGCTCCGTGTACAATAAAACTTGGGATAGTTTCTGAGATATGTTTAAAGGTGACAACCCTCTCGCCTTTGTTTATAAAGAATAACTCATCACCACCGAAATCGATACTCATGTCGTCCTCTGTTCTTAATGATCCCTCAACCGCACCGTTTACTGTCAGCTTCCCATCTACTGTTAAATCCTTCGTCTTAACACTTTCTCGCGATAAATCCAGAGCGGACGATGTTCCATTCACCTTGACATTTTTAAGGTTATGATCGAGCTCTTGATCGCTTGCTATTTTTAATTCCTTGCTCATTAAGCTCCGGTTATGTGGTAAGTCATTTCTAAAGTCGCAGAGACGTCATCTGTGCCCCCAACGTTTTCTATAGTACAAATTATCGCGCTATTTACTGCAACGGCACTTGTGCCTATTGTCATCGTCTGCTTCACTATCCTGTCATCATCTACTGACAACGCAGCACCATCACACAAGACTGCTCCGCTTGAAAAATCTCCGGCAGCTGCTCCGCTCCCTGTCCCCATCGTGTATTTCATAATATGAAAATTCAAAGACGTTGAGGCTGCGGCTGAAGCCAAGACGGTTACAGAGTCAATGTTTATACTGTAATCTGTCCACCATATTGCCGGTAGTATATTCTGCGCGGCGTCTGCACTTATTGAGTTCGTTGTTGCTGGATCAGTTCCGGTCCCAAGAGATGTCGGCGCCCAGTCAGCAGAGCCACTATCCTCTCCACCTGCTGCTCCATTTAAAGCCATAACGTGATGAGCTCCTTGCGTCGGAGATATGTCGAACACGCTCCAGCGTTTTGTCATCGTGTTTAAATGAATACTATTAAATTTTGCATAATTGTTTGTCGTATCAATAAGGAAACGCTGTCCTCCTGCAAGATTGTTAACAACAAACGAGCTTCCATTTGTAGTGACCGGCTGTATTTTCAAAGCGTCCGTTGAGATACTTATCGCTGACTGATTCCCAAGCGCATCATATACAGGAAGAGCTGTACCTGTCAGCCCAGAATTATTGTTTGATATTTTCAATAAGTCTTTGAACCATGCTGAGAACACTCGTCCAAGAGTTGAGGCCATTATTTTTTAAACTCCTTTTCCATTCTCTCTTTATGATCTTGCTCAATAGTTAAAGGGTGCGTTATTGTTATTAAATCCAAGATTGTTTTTCTCTGTTCATCAGCGACGACTGTCATCTTTTCAACCTGTTGCTTTAAAGACTGAACCTCTTTAACGATCTGAGCTTGCCCGTTATCTAATTCATTGGGCTTGGTCACATAATCAACAACATTTTTTGCTTGTTTAATCAGCGACAAGGCTGCAAGTATACTCATTTTTTATCCTTGTTGTCTGATTGCAATCCCTTTATTAATCCCTCAGTAAACGCCCCAATAGTATTTGAAAGCAAATCCACAAACCACGGCTCAACAGTTGAGTTCCAAACAGACCTGCTCCAGCTCCACTTTGAAAGCCCGAGCGTCATTGTTGTTCCAAGTCCTTCTGCAAATGTTGAGACTATATTCTTGATCTGGTCGTTAGGTACTTTCTTTAATACCCATAAAACAACAGCAGCAGTCCCGCCCCCAGCGATGAGAGTTGCGTTTCCTGTTACCATTCCGATTGCGTTATTTAAAAAGTCCATTTATCCTCCATTGTCTTTTTTATACTTCTTTAAAATTCGTTTTTCTTCTCTCTCGTCTTTTGCTGCTTGTAAGTCTACAATAAACTTTACAAGGGCCTTTGTGTCACTGGCCCACTCAGCATTTTTGATTTGTAGTTCTTTTTGCTGTGAAATTAGAGTTATTATTATTGCCCTTAGTTCCTCGAATCTGTTGACCAACATCTCTGTAAGGTTCCCTGTGATATACTTTATTAAATAAAAGCAACCCCACAGCATTGCTATGCTCATCGCTATGGGTACTCCGAGTTCCGAGATTAGACCTTGTATGTCCATTCTTCTCCATTCAATTTATTTTGAAATTCCTTACTATTTCAGATAGTTCGTTGGCTCTGTTTGGTGTCTGTTTCGCCCACCTGGAGTCAAGCATTTCATCAGCTGCCCTGTTCCAATCTCTTTCATCCATAGCTTTGAGCATCTTTTTAAATTTGGATACCCCCGTTACCCCCATTTGATAGCATTGGTTAAGCAGTACATCCTGGATATCTACTGGAAGATTATTAAAAAATGGGAATTGTTTTTCTGCCCTGGAGTATAATTTGATGAGCTTCTCTTTTAGAATGCTGTCGCATATTTCTTCTGTTAGCTCCAGGTCCTTAATTGCAAAGCCATATCCTATAGTATCATATCCTTCTGTGCATTGATATACTTTTTTTCTATAGCCTTCATGGGCCTTGATCTGTTCAATCAGTTTGTCCATTACTTCTGCTTGACATGAAATCTGAAAGTTAAATCATCAGCTCCGAATGTTTCTGCTGTTCCTCTTAGTACAGCTATAAAATAGCAAGAGCTTGAATCACTTGCTGCCTGTATTAAGAATGGTAGTTGTGTTTCGCCTACAGCTGGTACAGCATTTGAGAAAGTAAAATTACCTAAATCAATATTACCAGCTGCTGGCAGATTAACCCAACCTAACATTTTAGCAGCTGTTCCATCTGCAGCCGATACCGATAGTGCATCTCCACCAGCATCCAATGATTGATTTTCTTGAAAAATAATAACATCTATTTCTTTCCACGCTGCTTTCTCTGATGTTACTGTTATGTTGATTAATTCAGAGCATCCACCATTTCCAACAACAGCACCTGGTATTTCAACCTTATTAAATAGAACATCATTTTGTGCGTACTCGTCTGTTCTCAGTGTTGGTGTTACATCAATTATGGCCAAGCTATTAAAGTTGTTAGCCATTATTTATTCTCCTTTTTTTTGTCCACCTTCTTTTTAGGAGTTTCCTTTACTTCTTCAAACTTCTCTATTAATGTTTCCAGGTATTCTGGTTTGTGATTGTTTGGATCAAATAAAACAATGTATCCATTAGGTTTTTTAAATTTTCTAATCTTTGACATGTAAGCCTCCAGGTTGTGATAAAGGGGGCAGTGTTACCTACCCCCTGTATCGAGGTTGTTATTTATGATACATCTGATGTCAATGATACTGCGAATAAGTCTTTGATTTCGACTTCTCCCCAGAATCCTGTTGCGACATATTCAGTCAGTCTTGCTGATGCATCTCTTTGTGTTTCGATTCGCACCAGACCTTGCGATCCAATAGCTACACCGAATGCACCTCTACTGAATGCACATCCTTCTTCATCGTCACCAGCTATTTCTGTTATCTGTGGTGAGTTATATACATCAAATCCACCAAACCTGGTTACGAATCCATTCTGTGCAATCTCAGCTCCCTGTGTTCCACTGTTGGTCCATAGATTCGTGTGATTTGTTGGAGCAGCTGCACCCTGGATTAAAACTCTGATACCTTTCTCGCCATATGTTTGCTTGGTTCCAAGGGCCAGGTTCAATGGTGCTGGGGCATTGTTGGTAGTTAGGTTTCTTAAGCATTCAAAGATGTGTGCTACTGTTAGTGTGGTTCCAGCTCCACATACATCTGTTCCTAAACTTCCAGCTGCGAATAAGTTTGCTATGTCATCATCTAATTTAGCAGATACAGCATTACCTATTGCAACACCAGCAGTGTCTGTTAATGATCCAGCCCCATATCCAGATTGGGCCAGGTCAGTTATGTTAACTTGAATTACATGCTCTGAAACTGTAGCAGTTCGAGCGGCTGTAGCTATTGCCTGTGCTGTTGAATCTGCACCTTCTGAAGGTGTTGCAACATCACCAGCTCCTGTTACAGTCCAATCAACAAACTCTACAGAGTTGGATCCCTGTACTGCTACTGTTGATGTTACTAATGGTAAAAAAACATTTACCTTGTTAAATGCAATTACAGCATCACCGATAGTTTTTCCTAATCCACCAGCTACTGTACTCGTTGTACTTGCTCCGTCACCCCAAGCCATAGTTCTCTCCTATTAAAACCTATTTTCAGCTGCCCCTGTTGGGCCTTCAAGATAAGCTATAAATTATTTTTTCTTGTTAAGAGTTCCCTTGCCGAATCCACTAAAGGATCCGATAGACCTGGATGTGAAATCCTTGCCAACTTGATTTCTTTCCGTTCTGAATTGCATCTCATCAATATAATCACTCACTTCCATAGGGGAGTCTTTGTAGTATGTTTCGTAGCTCCCATCTGGATTGGTTACATGACATAGATTCTTATCTGGATCAAGGTCTACTCCGAAGGGTTTGTGGCCTCCATCATTGACCTTGGTCTTACTTTTTTTGATATGAATCTTATCGCTTGATGCCATAGGCTATCGGTACTCCAGTTTGCACAGTGTTGTGAGCTGCTTCGTATCCCTTTGGATCTTTTTCAGCCCATTCAGCATGTGAACCATACCCACCAAATTCGCCTGTCTTACCCTGTCCTGGCCTTGATGAGTCTGTTTTTAATGTGTTAGATGTTTTACTTTCCAACTCAACAAATTTTCTAAGTTTTAAAGTGTCCTTGATTTCATCAGCCAACTCTCTTTTTTCTTCTGGTAGCCTTTCCAAGTATTCATTCCTTAGATTTGTCTCGAATCCACTCCAGTACTCATCTTTCTTTTGATAGGCAGTGTTTTTTTCTTGTAGCTCTTTTATTAAAACTTCATGCTGATTGTTTTGTTTGAGCTGTTCTTCCCTTTGCTTCTCTTTCTCTTGTTCCCATGTTGCTATCTTATCATTGCTCTTTGTTAGTTGATCTTTCAGTGCATTGTTTTGATGCGATAGCTCCTGGACACGAGAATATGGTACTGTCTTTGGAGTTTCATTTTGTTCAGCTTTTGTGCTGTCATTTTTAACGCTGTTTGAATCAGCTTTTATTTGTTGAGTGTTTTCTTCCGACATGTTTACCTCTTTAGTGAGTTTTAGTTGAATTTCTTTGTTGGTAATATATTAATATTTTTTTAATAATAAAAATTTATTTTCCAGTCTTGATAGGTATTTTTGTTTTTTTGTTGTATTCTTTATTGAGTCCTTTCTTTATCCATCTACTACTTACTTTGACTATATCGTCAATTGTTTTCTGTGGTAGTGGTTGTTTTTTTGTGGTCAATACTCTGCCTCTTTTTGCTAAGTCTTTAATCTTTCCACTCCACGCGTCGAACCCTGTCAAGAATCCTTTGTTATGTGCTTTGTGTAGTTTGAATGATCTCATTAGATCGCTGGTCAAGATAGGGACATTTTTATCTTTATACTGTTCAGCTTGTCGTGGTAGCTTTCCTGTTGATTTTGATTCCTTGTATCCTTTGCTGTATGGTGGGTATGGTTTCCCATATACATCCAGGCCCTTTATGAATAGCTGCTCTCTTACTTCGTTTACCCAGAGTGGCCCATTCTTGAGCCAAAATTTTTTACCAAGTAAAGGCTTAGCCATTTTTCTCCTTTGGTATTGGTTCAAATCTTATTCCGTTATCATTGATATATTTCTTTCTATGGTCCACCTTCCCTGTGAGTATGTTTTTTGGGATCCCATCTGGATATGCATTGCATTTTGTTTCTCCAGACTTCCTGTGTATACATTCGTTGCATATAGGCCCATCGTATGCTGCTGGGCTTACAGCTCCCTGTCTTCTTGCTATAAAATATCCAGCCCTTTCATCGCTGTAGCTCATTATTATATCTCCTGGAGTATGATTCGATATTTCTCTATAGATGTTTCTTGAACTTTTACAACCTTGAATAGTGTTCCTGGTGCGAATAGGATTTCTTCTTCGGTTCGGAATGCTGAGATATCTCTTATTGATACTCCTGTTTTGCCTCTAATTTCAATAAGGTATTCTGCAAGAGGATGGTCGCTGCTTTCTACATCTCTTTCCAGAAATGCTTCTGCAAATCCTTTTTCAGCTGATGTGCTATAAAATTGTTTTGATGAAAAAATGTTCCCCTCTTGTATTCTTTCTTGAAAGGCTTCAAGCTGGTGGAGTTCTTTTTCTTCAAAGAACACACCCCTATAGCTCTTTCCTCTAAATTTTGGAGCATCATTCAAAGCCTTTTTCATTTTTTCTGCCTCCTGTTGAAAAAACTCTTGTTCACCTTGTGAGTATCTTCCTGGTGCAGCATCTCCCCTTAAAACCTCATTTATAAATTCAGCTCTATTAGATGCTGTGTACTCTGCAACTGCACGTGCATCTGGATCTTTTGGCTGACCTCTTTCATCCAAGTCGCCTAAAGACTCCCAGTGGTCTTTCATATTAGCTTTGGTATCTTCATATGTTTTAAATGCTTCTTCATCGCTATTCCATAGCTGTTTTATGTCCTTTGCTTTTTTCCTTATTTCTTTTAGGGATGCAGCTTCTTCTTTAAAGTTAAATTGTGCCTCTTTTTTATATCCACCCCCAGCAGAGATCTCCCAGTTGTGTCTGCAATTAAAACCTCCACCCTCCCTTAGAGAGCCTTCCCATCCGAAACTCTTTATTTCATCCATTGACATTTCTCCAGCAGCTGCCATAGCAATGCATTCATCTCTTGTCTTGTCATCTACTGGCCCTATGTAAATATATTTAAATCCAGCACCAACTCCTCCAGCCTTCTCAGCCTCATCAATAATAGCTTTCGAGTTTGTCCTGGAAAAGTTATTAACTGTGTTAGTTAGTTTTGCCTCAAGCCCCATAGCCCTGGTTGTTTAGTGATTCCATTATTTGTTCTTTATTTAAGTCGTTCATCAATGCGTTTATAAATTCTTTTTGTATTAATCCTCCTATCGTTCCGAGTTCTTCTTCTATTTCTTGAACTGCTGTGTTAAAAAATACATTAAGAGTTTCTTCGCTTATATCTCCGAACATTCTTTTTGTTTTTAGAACCTCAATGAGTGTTGTTTTAAATTTGGATATTACTAACTGAGATTTCAATTTCATGACAGCTTTTATGTTTAATTCATTTATGATCTTTAGCTGTTCCTCTCTTTCTTTGTTTTGAGTCATTCCAAACAATGCATCTATTACTTCTCCTTGTATCCTTAGTATTTGTTTAGTGATTTCTCCAGCAACTGTTTGTATCATTTCTTGATTGGACATTATTCAGTTGGTGTTGATAGTGCTTCCAGTAATGGCGATGCTGATGTGGGTTCTTCTTTTGCTGTTTCACCTTCTTCAGCTTTTCCAGATCTTTCATCCAGATGGTCCTGTGCTGTTTCTCTATCTGGGAACTTATCTGGATCAATCTGCATTAATATATCAGCAACATCAATAATTCCTTTGCCCAGTTCCCACTCCCATTTAGCTGTTTGCTCTGCGTTTGTCAATACTTCTGTTGATTCCTCAAAGTCTATAGTTTCAAGCTCTCCCGGGTTTATGCCCCCCTCTGTTTCCAGGATTGCAGCCTCCACATCAAACATCTTTCTTTCCACCTCTTTCCATCGAACCACATCTGAGATTCTTTCGTCTGTTAGTTCTTGGTTCCTAATTTTAAGGGCTATTCCAGATGATTCAGCAGACCCCTCAACAAATGATACAGTTAAGTGGTAGTTCTGGGCCAACATCTTATATGATTCCTTGATCGATTCTGTTAATGCTGGTACTGAGTTTGGTGGAGCTACTATGCTCATGGTTCCATCTGGCCCAAGGTTTGTTATCTTGTCCTGGCCTACTTCAAGGTCCTTTGATTCTATGTGTGATCCGTTGATGTACATATAACCAAAGCTCTGGAACATGACATTGGCATTCTTATTTGTTTCAGCCACATTAATTGCCAGGTTTGTGCTGACGAGATCTGGAGATGCATCTGTGTCCAGGTAGGCCGACTCTGGTTTCCCATCTCTGAACGATTCAATAAATGGAAGCATTTTGTAAGGATTGAGGTGTTCTGGATTGTTCTCATCCTCTATTACTTTCCCATTCTTGTCATAGACAAAGTGATGTTCCTCATCCCAGTAACTGAACAGCTCTGGTGTTGTGTCCATCACTTCTGACTTGGCCTGGAGTGGGTATGTGAATGCTACTGGTGTTACAGGATCCCCAGAAAAATGTGGTTCAAAATCTCTTATCAGATCGTACTCAATGTGATCCCCTCTCCAGCATGGCTTTATAAGTATTACCTCCATGAGGTTTGTTAGCCTCTCTGCCTTCTGCATCTTCTCGTTCTTATTTATTAGAAATTGAGGGATGTCCTCGTTTGTGTATATTCTTTTAGGTGGCTTCATGTAGACCAGGCTTATTCTATCTATAACTCTTTTAGTTACATTGACATTGGCTATTGGTATCTTTGATGTAAGGTCTGACGAGAAGAACTGTTTGGTGTGACTCTTTGTTCTGCCTTTGTAGTAATTGAATGCATGTTCTCTTTCAAGTTTCCATAAGTCTTTCTGTCTTTGCTGCCAATCTCTTTGTGTTTTTAGTATTGCCTGTTTACCTAAGTCTGGAATCATGCTTTGCCTCCGTATCTGTTAATTGCTCCAATGTGTGGTTTTATTACTGGGAACTCATACTCGATTAAATATCCGAATGCATCTGTCATGTGTGTTCGATCTTTGTTTGTTTTGTCAATTTCCCTGGATCCTCCTGGTTTGTTGCTTACTTTTTCCAGGTCCTCTATTAGTTCTTTGCATGACGGATCTATTATGATTTCTTTCTCAAGCATTTTGTTTACTGCGTTTACTCTGGCTATGACTGAAGGGTTGCTTGGTCGTACTCTTACTGTGATTCCATTTCTTCTTAATAGTTCTATATCGCTATACATTGCTGATGTGTGTCTTGCTCCTCCACTTGCATCTGGGTAGCATATCAGTTCTGTGTTTGGGTACTTCTCTTTAATTGTATGTATTAATCTTTCTGTGAGGATTTCGTTCCCCCCATGATGTAGCGACAGTTCATCGAACACTCGTACCTTGGGAGTGGTGTCGTAGATTTGAACCAGTACGGAACTGAGGGGGCTGACATTCCAGTCTTGGCCGAAGTATATTGGCTTGTTAGGGTTGTATTCGACTTCTTGTATATTGCCATTGTTGGTTTCTCCTCTGGTTTCCCTGGTGAACATGTAATAAGTTGAAGCTGCACTTAAATTGCAGAACTGTCCATCCCTGTAGGCCTTTAATAGTTCGCTGTCATATGATGATGCTAAGAGATTGAGATATCCTACTGGTAGCGTTGTGTTATCTGTTGTCTTTCCATGAACAATATATCTGTGTTCATTGTCATCCTCTACGAATATCTTGTATGTATAATGGTATCCTTCTGGAGATGTTACTATAAAAACTTCGCAGTCATCTCCTCCTCTCATTCTTCCGATTGCTTTCTTGAATGCTATGTCGCAGTTCTTCCAGGATTCTATATCAAATTCATCGAAGCCTATGTATGTTAACTCTGCCCCAATAATTCTTTGTGGTTTCTGGAGCTGGTATATCTTTATCTTTCCGTATGCTGTTGTAAATCTGTGCTTTGATATGTTGTATTCATAGTCTATTCCCTTGTCCTCCAGCATATCTCTGAACGGATCTACGAACAGCTCCTCTGCCAGATCGTATGTTGGGTATACAACCCATCCATTGGATTGTCCGTTCCTGTTCTTGTTCGTTAGGTGGTGACAGAATACCTTTCTGAGAAATACCCAGGTTTTTCCACATCCCAGGCCCCCAACCAGTCCTACTATTTTTGGTTTCTCTCCATTGCTGTTCTTGGGTGGGTTTAGAAATGACCACTGATGTTTAAAGTAATCACTTTTGTGTAGTGTTAGTATGTTCATTTAGAGTTCATCAAAGTTTATATCATCTATTGGTTTGTTCATGCTTATTTCTTGTTTGTCTGATTGGCCCAGCACTTGCTTTCCTAACCATATAAGCATTGATACATTGCCCCTTTCTGCTGCTTCAAGTTGTAGCTGTCTTAGTCTGATTTTACCAGAAGCCCTCCCTTTTGTAATATTATCGGAAAAACGTTTCCTTATTGTTGCTTCATCGCATTCAAAAAATTGAGCTATCTCCTTGTTTGTGCATCCGTATGATGCGAGTTGTTCTACTTTTAATGTTGGTATTTCGAGCTTAGGCCTTCCTGTTTTCTTTTTGGCTTTACTCATTAAATTAGCTGTGCTTGTTCGCCTGTGAATTGTTGCCATCTTTCTATTATAACATCGCAGTATTGTTCATCGTATTCTACTGCCAAGCATTTCCTTTTTGTACACTCTGCTGCTATTAGTGTTGATCCACTTCCAGCAAAGTTGTCCACTACTATATCTCCTGGTCTTGTGTTGTTTTTAATTGCCTTAATTCCCAGGTCTACTGGCTTCTGTGTTGGATGTTTATAAAAGATTGCAGCATCTTTTTTGATATCCCATACCGATTTGTTATTGTGTATGTTCTCAAGTATCTCTATTAATTCTTTCTTTGATAGCTTTGTGTAGTCGTGTTCCTGTTGGTCCAGGATTGTTCTGTGTGTTCTATCTCCATACCATGTGCTGTTTTTATCTCCCTTTACTGCGTAAAATAAAGGCTCATGTGTCCAGTGATAGTCTGATCTTGATAGTACCATTCCTTTTTGCCATATAAGCTGTTGTTTAATTCTAAAACCAGAACCTTCCAATGCTTTCTGGAACTCTATTTGTGTGCTTGATGCGTGGAATACATACGCTGGTGTTCCTGGCTGTGCATGGTTTGATATGTTTTTAAATGCATCCGATAAAAAATTAAATAGTTGTTCATCTCTTAAATTATCCCCATTGATTGCTTTCCATTCCTTTGATGACTCTCCACTTGTTCCTGTGTATGATACTCCATATGGTGGATCTGTAAATATTAAGTCTGCTTTGTCTTTTTTAAATAGTTTTTCTATGTCTTCCTTTTTTGTTGAATCTCCACATATAAGTCTATGTTCTCCGAGCTGCCATAGATCTCCCTTCTTTGTGAATGGCTCTTTTACTTCTGGTATTGCATCTGGATCTGTTAGGCCCTCTACTTCCTCTGCATCTGGAATAAATAATTCATCTTCATTAAATCCCCAATCTATTAGGTCTTCTGTTTCAAATTCGTTTGCCAGCATGTTAAAATCCCACTGTCCTGTGTTCTTGTTTAGTCTGACATTTAGCTCTTTTTCTTTATCCCGGTCCAGGTCTAATTCCACGCATGGGATCTCTTTTATTCCCATGTCTTTGGCGACTCTCAGTCTTTGATGTCCTCCTATGACTATGTTTGTTCGTTCCTTGTTCTTGTTGATTATAATGGGATCAACTATTCCAAATCTTTCAAGAGAATCTTTTAAATTCTTGTATTGTTCTGTTGTGAGTTCCCTGGGATTGTATTCTGCGAAGATTAAAGTGTCAATGTCTTTGTTTATAATGTTCATATTTAATTAAAAAATTTGTTTGTAATTTATTAAAGATTTTGTACTAAGACAATTTATATATTTTTATCTGTGTTGCGTTTACTCCGTATATATAGCTTTTTGTGGTCGTCATCTTCGTTATCTGTCTATCATCATCAAAAAACAACCCACCCAATGCATCTAATACAAATTTTGCAAGGTTATCTATATCTGGTTTGTATGTATGTTGCTGTGGTGCGTTCTTTCTTAGCTTTCCATCCTTCCGTATGTGGCTTACTGGTCTTTTAAAATAAAATTCTATATCTATTGCTATTGGTCCTTTCCAGGGTTTGATTGGTTTGTGTTCCAGGCATTTTGTACTAAAGATGTATTTTTCTTTTTTAGAGGGATCGTATACTATTCCTCGTCTTGTCATCCTTGGTCGCTTTAGTGCTACTGGTAATCCTGGGACTTGAAATTTTACAGGTTCCATATGTTTCTTTTTTTAATTCTATTAATCCTTTCTTTGTTGTTACTGCTATTGCATTTTAAACATAGGCTTTGCATGTTCCTGTAGAACTTGTCTTCATTCCCTAAGTATTTTATTCCACATTTTTTGCATTTCTTATGTGCTGGTGTTATTTTTTTTTGTTTTCCTTGAAAGGTCTTTGTTAGTCTTTTTTTAAGTGCCATTAGTATCCTATGATTGCTCTGGCCATTTTTTGGAATACTGACATAAAAATTGTAGCATTAAATTGACTTATAATAAAAAACATACTCCATGCTACATAGATTGCCATCGATACTATGGCATATGATACCCATTTAAACTTCATTGTTTTTCTCCTAATTATTCCAGGCCCAGAACTTTCTGCTTTCATCAAGGCAAAGAGATGGAGCACTGAGGTAGGTCCAGGCCTGGTATTTTTATTTAATTTCTTGTCTTGGTTCATTGCCTGTTAATTGCTGAACTGTTGAAAATTTTACAATATCCCAAAAAGTACAATTTAAAAATGTATACTTTTTATTTCTGTGCTGCTTTAGTAATTTTTTCTTCATGTTGTTTGGCTTTGTGTTCATTTATAAACACCTTTCCATCTGTTGTTATGTATATAAATCCCAATTCTTTTTTCATTCAAGTTCCTCTTATTTTTTTTTTAAAAATTCACAAATTTCCTCCATATCATCGCCTACTACTACATACTTAGCTTCAAAAATAGATTTATAGTATTTTTGACAATCTATCCATCCCATTAACTGAAAAGCATTATGACACGAAGGCATTTCCTCTAAATCTTCATTATACTTTTTTTTATATTCCTCTATATCATTATTAAGCATTTTGTTTGTTTGATCAATTAATAAACTTTTAAAATTATACGATCCTAATTTATAAGCTAATTTTATTTTTTCATCAAGCTCCATCATCTTCTCCTATGCTTTAAATATTCTCTCTGGTATTATTCTTTCGCTGCAGCATTTTGAGTCTTCAAATAAAACTGATTTTGGATCATAAAAATCAGATGTATTGCATTTTGAACAATACCCAACTACTGAACGCCCTGTTGTGTCGTATCTAAATAGGTCAACTGTGATGGTCCTCACTTTATCCTTGCCTATATAATCATCCCAGTTCTCTCCATTTAAAAATGTTGAAGGGTGCATCACATACTGTTCACTAACCTTGTTGAGTTTTATGTGTTTTTTGTATGCAATAGCACCCTCAACAGCTTTCCCCTTATCCTCTTTACTGAGATTCTTAAAAATAGATATTGATCTTTTTTTGTTGATCTTCCTGGGATATGGATTCCAAAATTTATTAAATAAAGATACAAGCTCTTTATCTCCTTGGTTGTACCATCTATTCTTTTCCTTCTTATCATTCTTTACATTCTTGTTTGTATTTGAAGGCAATTTAATATCGATTTGTTTTCGATTTAAAACCGATTTGTTTGTTGTTTGGTTACTCTGGTAAGTGTCATATTTTATTACAGTTATGCATGTTAGCTTTGTGTTGGTTTTAAAAGAAATCATTTTACACTTATGTAATCTTTTTAAAAAATTTCTTAGCTTTGAGTTGCCCCATCTAAAGATTATACACAGCTTTTTCTGGCTGGTTATCATCTCTCCTCTTTCGCATTGAATAACATCTGCACCTATTAAAACTTGGGCTTTATCATGATTGACATTAGTTAGGATCCATATCCATGCCTCCATATCGCTGAAGGTCCTGGACCTGGTTAAAATTGGATTATTAAAGATTTTTCTATGTAGCTTTATCCACCCCTTTGCCATTTATTTTCTCCTTATTCTTGTTTTGAATATAATCATTTATTAGTTTTTATTCTATATCATAATTTGATTTATTCTTTGGTTTGTCTTCCTGGAACATGCTTGTTTGTTCTTCTGGTTCAAATGCAGCAGACAGGCCTTTCTCTGCACGATAAATTTTCCGTTGCCTGGATCTTAAGTCGTTTATTGTATGCTTTAGTTCTTCCCTGGTCCTGGCATAAAAATAACCATTCTTTGATCCTATAGGCCTTTTCTGGTCCACCCTTAAAAAGTGAATTATTTCCCTTACTGTTGCTCCAGCCAATTCAAACTGAGCCTCCAGGAACTTTGATTTTATAGGGCTTTCTATGTTGTATTTCATTATCTCTTGTAATACTGGGATCCAATACTGTTTGGCTCTATTGCTTATATCCATTTAAATATCCCCCTTTTGCATACAAGGTCTACAATAAAAATGAATCTCTTTCCCATTAGGAATCTCAACAAAGTCGTCTTCCATTCCCACTGCTGAGCATTCATGACATTGTTTTAGGTTGATTTTCTTTTTATAAAATTTTTCATACGACTTCCATTCTTTATAAAAATCTCTAAATAATTTACCACCCATTATTTTCTCCTCTCTTGTTCCATTTTGTCTATGGTATCTACAACAACTGCAGCCTTGCTTAAAACCCTGGCTGCCTCTTTGTGTTTTTTATAGTCCACATAATTCATGTTCTTGTGAAACAACTTGTAAGATTTTTTATACTTATCATAATATATCTTTGATAAGTCCTTATGTTGCATTTCCTGGTCTGATAAGTAATCAAGTATCTTTTTTTTCATCTCTTTGCCCTCTTTGTTTGTTTAAATTTTTGGCATACTATCTTGCTACCTCTGGCCAGGTCGATAGCTTATCCGTATGCCAGGGAATTTTAATATGAGCTTTGCAGCTCCTCATTTGCAGCCTTTAGATCTTCTATTTTCTCTGAGGCTTGTTGAACGCTGTCTATACCTACAATTTCATCCTCATAGCTCAAGCTCTGCTCATTGCATAGTTTTTTTATAAAGTTTAGCTGTTTCTGGGTGGCCCCTGTTGATTGAGCTTCGTCTGGGAACTCCTGTGTTGATATTTGCTTGTTATAGTCCTGGATCTCATTCGCACTTGCGAACTCATCTCCGAATAATCCATAAGCTGCGAGGCAGCGACCAATCGCATGTGTTTCTGTGCTTTCGCATATTTTAGGTCCACTTTTTAAATCTCCCAGGCCATGACCTGTGTAGACCTTGTTGCCTATTGTCAAAACGGCCTTTATAAGTATGTATTGTCCGTTATCTATTGTTGCTAATGTTTCCAGCGAATAATCTTTTTTATGCTCTTTATGGAGCATATTAAGCCTTTCTGTTACTGTTAGGTAGCTCTTTCCATGTAGTTTTATTGGCATTGTCTGTTCTCCCTTTGTTTTAAAAATGCATGCAGAAAAATTAAACCCACTCTACTCCTCTAAAATCATAGCCCTCATCTTCAACATATCTTGTAGCCTCTGTCCAGGTTTTAAATTTAAAATCTGTTACCTCTGGCTCTGATCCTACATATACTGTGCCATCTTCTGTTTCCCATATATATACTATATCTACCGAATCTGTGTCATTTTCTTTAGTTCCCTCTGGCCACCTTTCATGTCTAAAAAATGCATGATTGTAAGATACGCCATAGTATTCGCTTTTTGTGTCTTTGTGAGGTTTCTTTGTGTGTGTCATTTTTGCTCCTGTTTTGTTTATCTCTCTGCCTTGAGAAAAAATTAATACACAAACCCCTATAAAAGCAAGTAAAAAGAAACTTTTTAATGTATTTATTATTCCCTTTTCTGCATGCATTTTAGGGTTAAATCGCTACGATATGTATTTATTATTCCCTTTTCTGCATGCATTTTAGGGTTAAATCGCTACGGACCCCCTAATCGACCCCCTAATACCGAGGAGATAATTGCTTTTAAACGCTATTTGTAACTGAGAACAATAAGCTGTCGGTTCCTTTTTTTTCTCGTTTTTTTCTCGTTTTGATTAAAGTTCATATTAAGTGCAAGATTAAGAGCTGTTTACTCTTAATATTGAACTCCTCCTCTGAAAGCGAATAACTGAGTTATTAGGTTGGTTGTGCATATTGGAAACAGCAATCTACTGTTTCTTTTGCACACCCTGGTTTCGGTCTACTTTTTTATACTGAAATTGTGCAAAGAAAAAAGGGGCAAATTAATGCCCCTTTTTGTTGGGAGTTAGATGAAATCTTATTTTACCAAGATTCCCTAACAGTCAAGCCAATATTATAAGTGTTGAATGTGTTTGCGTTAAATTGCAAGCCTCTTTTAGCCAGCTTAACGATAGCAAATTCTCCTGGATTGTTATCTCCATATCCATTGCTGTCTGTAAAGCTTTGAAATATCATAGGAAGAGATCCTCCAAGTGTTCGATTGATAAGCATACTATACAAAGATTTATCTCTGGAAATATTAGAGTTGAAATAGTTATAGCCCTCTCCGCCTCCATCGCCCGGTGCTCCATGTGTCCCAGCAAAGTCTGTAATACCATTTTCATCTCCATCATATATTCCGGTAGAAGTGTCTCCAGATTCTACATAGTCCGAATAAAATGACTCCATTCTGTTGGCCGGGAATAGCTCAGAGTTGGCCAGTGCGGTGAAATTCATTGACCACGTGCGGCGTCCTGTTGCTGTAATCATATCTCTGTCTGCCCCTTGCAAGTAATTTGTATTATAATCATGTATCGGCTCATAGTTGTTGTCTACATAAAAAGCTGGATTGTTAGTCGGGAGTCTTTTTGGCTCCACCCAGTCAATTTGTTCAAAAGTTGATCCGTCAAGTCCGTCTCTGCTTTTAATTCCATAATCGTATTTTATTGACGTTTTTAAATCTGGGCTTCTCGGCATTGTAAACGTGCGTCCAAAGCTTAAACCAGAGAACGAAATTACCTCTGTCCCTTCAAACTCAGTCCCGTCCATCTTTCTAAATTTTAGCAATAAAGCTTTTATAGTATCAAGTTTGTCCAATCCCGTCCCCTCACTTAATCCATATTCCCAGCCGTCCTCCCATTTAAAAATCGTAGTCCCATCATACTCTGGCGTAAAATGATTCACTGCCTCCGCGTCTGGCTTTGCAATTTTACAATTTAATAGTTCTCTGTATCCGGAGTCTGTTGGCTTGATGTAATCGTGCGATGTTTCCCCTTCTTGTCCCCTTAGCACAACAGGGACAACGCCTATATTTTGAGATTTTAAATTATGTCCAAAAATAGAACAGTAATTAATTCTTTCAAACTCGTTTATAGCGTGCATTGGCTCTCCGTCTGTAATATTGAAGTTTGTTGTATCAGAGCCACCATTAATCCAAATCCTAATTTGAAAGTCTGTCCCAGCTGGAGCTACAACTTCAAACTGCTGAGACAAATCAAGCCCAAAAAGAGAGGGGCTCACGTCTGCATCTACTTGGTTAGTGATTCCATCATTATAGCCATACAATGATTTTGGGAAAATCCCTTTAGCCCTCCAATACTGAGGAAAGTCAACAAAAAATCTCGGTCTTTGAATTAAATTTCTACCCATATTTTCTCCTTAATAATCATCATCTGAGGAGGTGCTGACATTCGATACTGGCCCACGCACCTGTCCTCTTTTTTTAGTTTTTCCTTGCTTCTTTAAAATAACAGATTTTTTCTTTGTTTTGTATCGTCCATAAAAGTAGCCTTTGTTCATTTTCTCCGGCTTTATGTCCATGTCCTCCGGATTTGAGTGCATGTCCTCGGGCTTATTCTTTGCGTTTCTAAAATCAACAGAAGCCCCGACCTGTTTTCCTTTGGCGTCAGATACTATTACTTTTGTTATTTTAAAAAATCCTTTGTAGTGCATAAGCTCGCCCTGCAATATCACCTCTGTCATATTAACAATTAAAATTTTATTTGATCCAACTCCCGAGATTGTGTTTTTATTTACGACAGGCTGGAATGAATAATTAATATTACCCTCAAAGTGTATTTCAATGCCTGCTATGTATCCGCCGTTACTGTCAAGTTTTAATCGTCCAGAACCGTAACTAAAAACAAGATTTGAAGGGGCATAAAGGTTTTTAATATTTGTATTTGAAAGTAACATTATATATTTATATGAAATGGCTTTGTTGAGACCTCTACAGAGCCGTCCTCGTTTTCAATAAGAGCGATTGCAATTACATACTCATCTGTTCCGCCTCCTGTAAAATGTGCCGTATTGTATTGCCTTCTTATTGTCCCCTGCTCATGAATATCGTCATTGTAAAAAGATTCATTTACATTGATATCTATTGGCGTATTTGCGCTAACCAACCCTGCCGCGGGGTTTAATGTTTGCAGGATATTTCCATAGTCATTGCTTGCAAGCATTTCAACAATATTTTCATGATAACTCTCATTTATATAGGTAACCCCGTCCGGACTTGGAAGAAATCTTATAGCTGTATTTGTAAAACTGCCTCCGGCGCTTGTTGTAAAAAAAGAGGAAAATCCAACGACAGAATACGTCTCCGTTATATTAATCCCCCATAAGCTCTCTGGCTCAAGTATAGGCGTTGTTAAAAATATGTCCAAAATTGCGCTTTCTGTAAAATAAGTATAGCCCGGACTGTTAAGTATTAGCTGCACGGTTTCAACTATATCAAGTACATTGACAGTGTCGTCCATGTTAATATCCGCTGCAATCTGTCCTACATAATTAGTATCATAATTCCCGAGCACATACTGCACTGTAGCAACCACATCAAGAATATTAACAGTGTTGTCTGTGTTAATGTCTCCGAGCATAACTCCGGACTGATCCAGTCCTATTTCGTAGTGTTGCAAATCTGTCTGGTAAGTCCACACTAACTCATCATACTCGTTATTCATAGCAACGGCCTCAACTGTATTCCCAAATTCATCAACAAAGGACTCTGTAATATATCTTAATTTCAGTTTAAATTTAATCTTTCCCCAGCTGTCGATCCAGCGCCCTTCTATTAGTGATCCATATAATTGGCTTATTTGTGAGTCGTTGAGTGTGTCAGCAAATCTATAAGCCCCATATTGCTCAATACAATTATGATCTAATTGCTGCTCCTGCCCTGAGGAGTTAATAACAGCTGTACCCGGAGGTACAAATCTAAACAATCCCGAAAAAATTGCGTCATAGTGTGAACCAAAAGCAGAGACTAAGGTGGAATTATTAAGTCTTACTTGTTGCCCATTAGTCATTATTAAATAAAGCTGATAAGTATCTTTGGGGAATCCTTCCAGCTCCATAGTTCCACTTGTTCCCCCGACCGCATTAATTTTAAAGGAAACAGGATCAGCTGTATTTGAAATAGTG
>VTLG01002455.1_pt1 | contig 30484 bp, 60 predicted proteins | sample 4694571 | NCBI WGS metagenome assembly VTLG01 (sample SAMN12604809, study PRJNA352737) | marine metagenome | biome: ENVO:00000447; feature: ENVO:00000209|ENVO:00000569|ENVO:01000036; material: ENVO:00002151; isolation source: viral sequences binned using virsorter ...
CGCCAGCTACTCCGCCATGCTTATGAGATGGCCCCCGTACTAGACCGTAACTGGGGAACCTGCTTTTTTGTTTAGCCATATGGTATGTGGATTTATAGCTTTATTTAAAATGTTTATAAACAGTTGGGTTAAGATAGACTTAACACCTTCTGAATCTAAGAAGGAATTAGGCAACGATGCAATATATAAATGATTAATTTCTTGCTCCAGTCATCCAATTGTATTTTTTAAGTTTAGGTAGTAATCTATTTTTACGTTTTGCAGACTTAAAGTCCTCTTTAGAAGTAGCTTGAGATTTAGGAGCACGGGCAAAGTAATCAGCATAGTATAGAGCATCCATGATATCATCATTTCTAGGCTTGGGATGTTCAAAGAACTCATCTACTATCTCGGTCATCTCTCTTCTAATATATAATTTCTTAGAATTAACGATAGGGCCAAGGGTTGTTTCCAGTCTATCTTCCTTCTTTATTCTGCCGGGAGGTTTAACACCTTTGAATATCCCGGGCATTAATCTTTTCTCATTAGCACTCATACGAGTTACCATATCCCTAACCATCTCTTGGGCTGCTACCGTTTCAATCGTTACTCTCTTAACAGGGCTATACTTCTTCGCCAGCTCTATTATCTTAGCTGGAACATCAAATGTGGGTATTCTTTCTCTAAAGTATTCCAATACATAACGATTATTCCTCGAATCAATACCCATGACCAGTATTACCTGATAGTCAGAAGTTGCTGTAGCTGTCGCTGCAAGGTCAACCCCCAGATAAATGTTAATAGGAATAACCTCATCACCCTCCACTATGTAATTAAAACCATTCATTAGCTTTCGTTCGCCATTATAGTGCTGTATCCTATCTATCTTAAAAGAAGCATTGGATATATCTCGAGCATCATTCATATACTCTTGAGCAAACTTATTAACCAGTCCAGCTTCTATAAACTCTTGTTTCTTATGATTTAGCTTAGATAGTGGGAATTGTTCAGGCCATAAGGCTTTTCCATCCTCAACCGCCCTATGAAAGAATACATCCCATGGATAGGAGCGGTCATCCTTCTTGGCTTTCTTATATCCATCATAGGTCATCTGTAAGAAACTATCATAGTGAACAATAGTACCGGCGAGCCATATCCAACCTTCATTCCCGGGGGACTCCTCTAGAGCGGGATAAATTGTGGATACGACCCACCTTTTAATCTCATTACGTCTTTCGGGTGTTTTGGTATTCAATTCAGATTCAAAGTCATCCAAGATAATACCCGTATATCTCACATCTACCTCTGCACGACCTCTAAGTCTCTGGCTGGTACCTTTGGCTATGATTCTGTCTCCTTTAGGAGTAACTAAGTCTTTCTCTGTCCATCTTTTACCTACCGTTCCACCATCCATGTTTCCAAAGTAGTATTTAATTGTTTTATTAGTCTCAAGGTGATAACGCATATATTTCAAGTGGTCAATAGCTTGACCCTGTTCTTCTGACACCCATGCTATGAAATTCTGGTCATCCTCACCAGAGAAGCATAGTTTATGTAGAATAGCTGATTTAGATAGGATTGATTTACCAAAACCCCTAGGGAGGATAATACAGATACGCTCACCGGGTTTGGTAGAGATAAGTCTTTTTGATACGGTATAGTGACAGGAAGGAGATGCACTCTTGTGCATAAAGTCTTTAGGTAAGAAAGCCCTGCCAAAGAATAAAAGGTCTTGATACGATTTAGTTAATATTTCATCCCGGCGTGCCATTTCCTCGGGAGGAGGTATAACACTAAAGGTTTCTATTGGCTTTTGTTCCCCACTCTTTTTGGGCAATCTTTCTAGCTTTGATAATTTCTCTTTTACGTCTTTTGTTTTCAATTGTTAATTTTGCTCTTAAACGCTTGCGGGCTTTCGCGGCCTTATTGGGCATGGTTATACTACGTCAGGTTGAGCTATAGTATAAAGCTTTATCGCCTCTGGGTCTAGCTGTTTACCGGGTTTACGTTGTTGCCCCTGTTGTCTCTTTAATTTCTCAAACAAGGCTTCCAATAATAATTCAGTTACAGGATTATACTTGGCCTGTTCCATATCTTCAGGGGACTCCCCATCTACGGGCCAAACGATATCTAATTCTTTCTTTTGAGGAATCTGTAGAACCTGTCCACCGTTTTGATAATCTACTCCCTTAATTGCGTCTAAACCCATAGATTCTGGCATAAAAGGGTTCTCTTCGTATTCTTTTTGTAGCTCGTAATACTTACCACCCTCTTCAAAGCTTGGAGACTCGTACAAGGGCCAACCCTTTATCATATGTTTTACCCACTCTTTACGAAAAAGAGTTCCCAATCCTTCTCTCTCAGCAAGAGTTAATTTCTCCTCTGGTTTTCCTATTCTCTCCATGATAATATCACTAATAGCCTTTTCATAGGGAGATACCCTTCCGCCAGCCTCTTCAAAAGGCAAATCTTTATCTTTATAATAGTCCATAGGCCCTTTAACCGGCGCTGGTCGCGCTGCCACCTGTCCACCCTCTTGATATTTCTTTAAAGTGGTTAAGGCGATTAACTTATCTATTGCTGAGTGTCCGTTTCCCACTATTTACCTACTTTTTTCATAGCTGTCTTGTGAGATTGAGCAAATGTCTGCCCTTTTTTCATTGCACCCACCATTACCCTTAGGTGTTTAGCAGTATGATGAGAAGCATGACGACTCATCGCCGTCTGCTGTCTCTTATTTAAAGCGGCTGTACTCACTCCCTTGACTTTAGGCATGATTACTCCTAATCAGTTTAATATTATAAATTATAGTACCCCAGCGTATTTGCTTAGGATATTGCCATATTTCTTTATCTACATTTATATGTTCTACTTTTTTAGCTCTAGTCATTAATCTGCACCCACTAGATAATCATCCATTGCATCCCCTATCCCCTGACTTCGAAGATTTTTTAAATAAAAATCAAAAAGTTGTGGTTCAATTTCTTGATGAGCTTCGTGCTCTAAAGATTTAGGTCTAGAGTATCCTGCCATCCATTCAGCTGCTTTTTGAAGCTTTGGAGCATTGAGTTTAGATGTAATACCATACAAAGGTTGTCCTAATGCCGCTATAGCCAAATGCAAAGGATTCCTTGTTCCTTTTTTCCATACCGGTGTATTCTCTTTATGTTGTTTTCCATGAGCAATTTCAGCTATTATGTGTTCTTCTATAGTATCATACGGTACGTGCATATCATCTACTAGACTACTTCCCCATGATTGATGTTTTGGCATTTCAACAGAAACCCTGCGATTAAAAGGATTATAGCGACTCCTACCAATTTTAGCCGCACGAAAACCTTCAATACCATGTTCGCCAGCCAACCTTGCCAAAGCATTTATTCTTTTTTCATCATCCTCTGGAAGAAACGCTTTCTCCCTGTAAGGACTTCTTTTTTCAAAAAGACTTTTTATATCCCCTCTTAGTTTTTCTTCACGACTGACGAGCCCACCTTCTTGATAGCGTTGTAAGGTAGCGTTCGCTATTAAACTGTCTATGGCAGAGTGAGCGTTAGCCATTTTCGCTTCCAGATTCAATTAGACCCGACTCAAAGGCTTTAAGTTTATCTTTTGAGAAACCAGTGAACTCTTGTATAAGCGCAATTGAGTCTGTTTTCTTTTCGGTAGACAATAATCCTGATATCTTCATCAATGTCTCTAAGGCCCTAAGCTTGTCTCCGTCACGGGCATCTGGCTTATCTACCACTGATTTCGCGTTTTCCAGTAAATAGGTCTTGGTAATACCCAAATCATCCATTAACTGCTCAACTTCTTTATTAATCAATGTTCTTATCCTCTTTTGTCTTAATAAAATCTTTGCCCGGTTTAGAGCATATCTTCTGTTAGTGGTCGCGTCCCGACCCATTGCCACCATCTTCGCAAATAACTTTTCACGGGCAGTAATGTATTTACTGGTCTTATAACGAGTGAAGGTATATATGTCTTTGGGGGGTTCACCTTCTAACTTCGACTTATCGTGGGCATAAGCCGTACCCAGTAACGTCCGCACGTAGTCAACATCACTATTGTATTGCCGACTAAACATAACCGCCCGCCTTAAAATACTAAATACTTGTCCATCATCACTTCTGGCCCACTCCCCTTCATTGGCTTTACGCCAGTTATCCTTTACTTTGGCCTTTTTATGATGTTTTCTAAATTCTTCTTCATCTTTGTATAAGTGGTAGTCCACCCCACTTATGGTCTTTATATACATTTTATCAAGCCTCGGCTGAAAACTCTTTGTCAAAGACATCAATTAGCATGGGAGATTCAATTTCATCTATGATTAACAGTATCTCCATCATGTATTCATAATCACCAGTTTCGCGGAACTTACTCGAAAGAGACTTTAGGTCATCTATCGCGGGAGCCAAGTTCAAGATGTCTATTGAAGGACTAGTTTCCATGGTAAAATATACTATTGTATTATGTTTTTAAACAAGATGAAAAAAACTATTGACTCGTATAGGTCAAAACAAATAAATTTAAGTGTCGGTTGAGACAGAAATAATATTATAATACTATTAATACTATATACTATATACTATATAATACTATAGTACTATAATACTATAGTACTATAAAAAAAGAAGAGAATAGTATATACTAAGTATAGTAAGTATTAAGTATAGTAAGAATAGTACCGCGAAATATTAAAGTAGTACCCGCGAACCATCCCTCCCCTAAATTCCCAAAAAATTCTAAAAAATAATATTAATATGCGTGTGGGTCTTTTAATTATACGGTACCGCCCCCCTAACCCGATTCAGGTTGAAAAAGCTAGGTTGAAAAAGTGGATTCCGACTGGCTCAGGTTGTGAAATCCAGCCCAGTTTCACAATTTATTTTTTCCAGTAAACTTAACTACTTTTAGATAAATGGAACTTGTATACCCTCTAATGCGTGTTAAGGGTATAGCTTATTGACAATGTGATGACTTGGAAGCCCTCGAACGAGGGCGGGACTGAGAAGCAATAGTCTTCTCCCAAGTCTTGAGGGTGTCCCAAGGGACAGCACCCAATAAAAGATTTTAATTCTAATTAGGAGAATAAAATGAAAGAAAATGAAGCAACTGCTATTTGGTATGCTGAATGGGAGAAGCAGGGAAAGAAAGACTATGGGACTTGCTGTGGTGGTAAATGTATACGAGACAGGGCAACAGATAGAGTATTAGCCTCAAGCCCTCCTGTTCAAGGTAATATGTCTGCTTATGACTCAATGAAGCCCGCCCTTGATTATTTGATAGATAAGGGATTTGATGCATATTACGATGATGGATGGATGGACTAAATGACCTCAAAACAGTTAAATCACAAAATACGGCAAGTGAATGAAATCCTAGGCTATCCATTAAAAGCATATGAGATGACTAAGGATTTCAAAACAAAGGCGAATGTTAATACATACTACATTGGAAAGGCTTACGGTGGGTACAGGATTGAACAAATATCCAATGAAGGTGGTGGCTGTAGAGATATCTCAGATAGAGGTACAAAAAGAGAATGTTATATATTCGCAAATGGAATGCTAGAAGCCCTCCGAAGCGTAAAGAGGTAGTAATTAATCAATAACCTAATAAATTGAGAGATTGGGCGGTTATCCGCCCATCTCTCGGAAAGTAAACTAATGGGTAAAGAAGACAAACAAGGTATAATAGCAGGATATAAGCCTAACCGCTTATCTCTCTATATTGTATTAATACAGACTGGAAGAATTGATGAGCTACTAAAGGCGCTATGGTTGGATATGGAAGAATACAAGATAGAAGAAGAAAAGACTGAGGCAAAGTAAACTGGGACATCCCAGTTGACCTTGAGATTTAAGGCAGGGCAAAGTGCTGAGCATCACTTAAAAAGGCTCAAAGAATTAAAAAAAGGAGTTAAAATGAAAAGGAATGTATTTGATAAAACTTTGGAGTTGTCAATAGACAATTTATTGGCAGTTTCTCAGGAGGAGTTTATTGAGTATTTAACTGACGAAGATGTTGCTGAAATAATATCTTATGAGTGCGTAGGTGATGGTTGCGGAGGGTTGGTGAAAATTAAGGTTAGATATAAGATTCATAAGTGGTTGTTTGAAGATTTGTTGGCAGACAAATATGATTTAGATTGGAATGAGTACGGTCAGCTAATTATTGATAAAACTAAAATAATAAAAAAGGAGCTTAAATGATAAACATATAAGCAACACTACGAGACCCCCGGGAAACTGGGGGTCTTTTTTTTTGTCTAAAATTATTTATAAGGTGGCATTCACGTACGTAGTTCTTAAAAAACCATTCACGTAGGTAATTCACGTAGGTATTATTATTATTTATTAAATGAAATTCACGTAAGTAGTATTATTTAGTAAAATTCACGTAGGTAGGGGGTAAAATAGACGAAATAGTGCTATTTATAGGTATAATTCACGTATGTAGCTAATATTATATAGTATTATCTATTTTATATTATATCTTATTTAGTATATAATACTAATATATTAATACTTTACTATATATTAGTATACACAGTATAATACACAAAAGCCCAATTATTTTAATCTTTTTTCCTTTTTTATGGAACTTTATTTATGTTTCGGAGTATATTTGATTAGAAACAATAACATAAAAGGAACAAATATGAATGAATTAATATTAAAAGGATTAGGAAAGCCAAGAGTAAAGAAGATAATTAAGGATTTCTTAATTTCAGAATTTAACGATTACTTGGCATATGGTCGTGGTGCTTTTGAATTATATGATGGTGCAATAGCTTACCAAGTACAAGATGGATTTACAGATAATTACATAGAATTTACGCTTGAAGAACTAGTTGAATTTGTAGGTAATAAAATTTAATTGGAACTTTTTAAGAATTAAAGAATACAATAACAATAACAAAGGAACTAATTATGAAAAAAATTATATCTATTTATTACACTAATTCAGATTGTACGCCGGTTACTTTAAATGATGGCACTAAGGAATATGTAAATAAAAAGCAATTAAACTTTTATGGATTAAAGTCTGAAATTGATAGTAAAGCAGAGAATTTAATTAATAATGATTCTAGCGTAAAAATTAGCCACGCTATCATTCATTAAAAAACTTTGGAACTTTTAAATAATTAAAACATATAATAACTAAAACAAAGGAAATTAAAAAATGAAAAAAGTAATTGAAAACCTAAAAGATGCATTGAGAGCGACTAGGGCAGAGTTAAAAGATGTTTGGTATAATGATAGGCAGAGCATATTATGCCACAGTCTTTTACAAATTGAAACTAACTTGGAACGTGCATTAAAAGAACTAGGTGAATCAGGTTATAAGGTTATGCCATATAAAAGACCTGCTTTTAAACCCCAAAATAACTTATTAAATAACTAAATAAGGAAATTAAAAGATGGAATTATTAACGCAAAATAGCAAACTAAAAAAGACCTCTAAACATTTTAACAAGAGAGTCTTTAACTTTGGAATCCCTGCTTATAAGTCCAAGAGTGGTAAAATTACTTGCCCCTTTGCTGATGAATGTATAAAGTTTTGTTATGCTCGGAAGGGTGCATATATATGGGGCAATGTTTCACCGGCTTTTGAAAAAAGGTACGAATTGTCAAAAACAGTTGAATTTGTAGAATTGATTAATCATGAAATACGAAGTAAAAAAGTAGACTATGTAAGAGTACACGATAGTGGAGATTATTACTCTAAGGAATACCTCGATAAATGGTTTTTGATAGCTGAGTTAAATCCTACAGTTCGATTTTATTCTTATACTAATAACGTCAAAATGATAAAAGAATTAAAAGACATACCCAAAAACTATGATTTTATATTCTCAGATAGTGGAAAACAGAGGGATTTAATCGAAAAGAAGACCGACCGACATACGAGAATATTTAAGAGTGTAGAGGACTTAAAAAAGGCTAAATACGTAGACTCTAGCAATTATGATTTATACGCCACTAAATGGTATAGTAAATCAAATAATATTGGATTAGTAATACATTAATAAAAAAAAGGAATAAACAAAAATGACCAGAGGACAAAAAATAAAAATAATGATGTTAAACCTAGTAATGGTATCGGATGATAAGAATTTACTAAAAGAATCGAGCCAAACAGCTAGAGAATACGAGCAAGAAAAAATGAAAGCGTTCAGAGATTTATCGGAGTTTATTTATACACACACTCCTAAAAATAAATAAATGGGAACTAATTTAAAATTGATGAGTTTACAGGGTAAATAACAAAAGGTAAAATGATGATTAGAAAAAGAATAGAGCCATATACATTTGACGAGGTAAACGTGAAAAAGCCTAAACCAAAAGTAACTTATTCGGTGAGAATACAGGGATATCACTCTGCCCTTGAAGATGAATTTGATACCATAGCAGATGCTCGGATTTGTCGGATTAAACTTATTAAACAGGCACGAAAATCAAAAGACGAATGGTTTAAGGGGAAAATTCGACCTTATTTTCAGCCAATGCACAAAATTAAAAACGAGTGGGTACGATTAAGTCAGTTATATATATCAGAAAAGAAAATACACTATTATTGGAAACCTAATTATCTTATGGGTAAGCCACTAATTTATTTTGAGCCTATAAAAACTTATTCACATTGTGAACGCAATGTTCTCGCATACCTATCTAAATCTAACCTTGAAACAGAAAAAATAGTTGGAACTATTAAGGAGAGCAATTAATGAAAGGTATAATAAATGCTAATTCTCCTAAAGGTGTAATACTGAAACAGAAATCTAAACAGATTACAGAAAATAACCATAGAGAGATAACCAAACAGTTTATGAAAAAGACATTACCACTTACAGTTGGAAACAGATGTCAAGGGGTAGCCGGAAATCAAGTTGGAATGAATGAAAGTATATTTACTGCCAAACTTGGTAATATGTGGGTAACTTGTTTAAATCCACAAATAATTGATAAAGGGGGTAAAATCATACAGAACTTGGAAGGGTGCTTATCGGTATCGGCTAAACGTATAAAAGTGCCGAGAAACACCCAAATAACGCTGAATTTCCATAGTGTAGGGAACTTCCAAGCCCAAAGCAGAGTATTATATGGGAATGATGCTTTAGTGGTACAGCACGAAGTTGACCACTTAAATGGAAAACTAATAACAGACTATAAGGAAAAATAAAAGATGGAAGAAAATAAATTAAAGAATACCAATAAAAGGATTGATGATATTGAGGCAGATTTGAGAACCCTTATTGACAAGATGGAACGAGTAGAACAATCTATCACCAATCTAAACCATAAAATAAAACAAAGTGAGGTTGGCTATGAAAACAGCATTAATTAAAGTAATGTTGAAATATGACTTTGCAGATGATGTCTCAGTTCAGGATATCATAGATAAAGTCAATAATATGGAACTGCCTAAAGAATATGAAGAGGACAGTTTTGAATGGTTTGGGATTCGTTCAGATGTAGGAACTGACGAAATGGAATTGATACCATATTATAAATTCCCAATAAATGAAAGTGAGGTAATTGATGGATAAAATAAAAAATAAAATATACGATTTATCTTTGGTAGTACATTGGAAAGACGATAAAGATAGTTGGTTGGGAGTGAATGATATTAATAAATCAACGCTTAAAGAAATCCTAAAAGAAGTAAATCATATATTTCCCGATTGCCTTGATGATTTAAAAAAACAAAGTGAGGTGGAATGATGGGTAGTTTCAAAAAAAGACTAATAGAGGAAGAAGAAATGGGTATCTTTCAAGATGAACAGATAGAGGAAGAAGATATGCAGACGAAAGAAGGTAAAACAATCACCTTAGAACGTATTAAAAATATTACCGAAGATATTATTGATGATGATGAATGGGTGTGTGATAGCCATACGGCATCAGAGTATAAAGGTGTCAAAGATGGGCTTAAAATGTTAATACGACACTTAGAAGAAACAGAAAGTGAGAAATAAATGCGAAAATATACGTACACATTAAAAGAAGAACGTAAGTACAGGGTAGGAATAGACGCTGAATCAGAACAAGAGGCTGATGAAATATTGGAAGATATAGGTGTGGAAGAAATGAAAAAGAATCTAATGGAGATAGCAAGCTTTGAGGTGATAAGTGTGCTGAAGGGTGATTTCTTTGAAGCACCGAAGAAGAAGGTAACGAAGAAAAAGACCACTAAAAAGACCAAAAAATAGTGTCGAGTGGTGGTATGGATTGGAGGGCGTGGAAGAAAGGTTGGCAATACAAGGGCGACGTGGACGACCCCGAGTATTTGAAAGACCGTAGTAAACTATTTAAGGAAAATGGTAATGGTTGGTGGTGGTATGAGGGATTTCACGCTTGGAAAGAAAGTAGAAAGAAATTAAGAGAAAGGAGAGCAAAGCTAAATGGCACAGCAAATAAATAACCTAACAATGGAACGTGATATATTAAACCTTAGAGCCGAAGGCTTTACATACAGGGAAATAGCTAAAAAATTAAACTGTTCTAAGGCTACTATAAGTTATTGGCTTGACCCAAAGGGTAAAGAAAAGGTGGTGGCGAGGAATAAACGATACAAAGGTAGATTTAGTGGTAGGTGGGCAAGTAGAAGGGGAGCAATTTGGAAATACAATTATCTTTTAGGTAAGTCTTGTGAATATTGCGGAGAATCGGATATGCTCAAACTACAATTCGACCATAAAAGCGAGTACGAAAAACATTCTAACATTACGAATTTACTGAATGGCAATTTGGAGAAACTTAAAGCAGAGGTGAAGAAATGTAGAGTATTGTGTGCAAACTGTCATCAAGTAAAGACCTTAAAAGAAAAGATGTCGGCATTTTATACAATATATAATGAAAAAGAACAAGTAAGGAGGAAAAATGGGTGCAAAAGATAGATTAGAATTTATTAAAGACAATTTCCCAGATGTATTAATTGCAGATGGGTTTGACAAGGCTATTATTGGTGTCGTAGAAAGGTATGGTATGAATACAGTTGTATTATACAATAAAGATAAATGTTTAAAGATATTACAAAAGCGAGATGGAATGACAGAATCAGAAGCGATTGACTTTTATTATTATAATATAGTCGGTGCTTATGTAGGAGAACACACCCCTTGTTATGCTGAGATATTATAATGGCTGAATTTTGTTATCAATGCGCTCAAGACCATTTTGAAGATGGTTCGGTAAATGACTTTAAAGGTTTATCAACCGAGAAGGATACAAAAGAGGGATTGTATATAACTGCATTATGTGAGGGTTGTGGAATTACACAGGTAGACCACGATGGAGCGTGTATACACCATACAACAGATTGTTTAGTAGCTGAAAATGAAAAATTACAAAATTAAATTTCTCGTCGTGAAAAAAATAATTGGGAACTTTTTGAAACCCATTTCGTATAAGAGATAGAACCGAAACAAAAAATAACCGAAAGGAATCTAATGAAAAACAAAAAAAAGATAACCCCACGAATGTTTAAATATTGGTGGAACATTTCCGATTTGAACGTAGATGAGATTATTGCTGATTACGTTGATTTTATTAATTGCGTAAGCCTTGGTAGTCCCGAGGAGGTAAAAAATCATATTAACGATTATTACAATGGTATAATTGATTACGAGAAGACTTGGAACGATACTGGAAAAGAATGGTAAACAATAACCGGGGGTGGGGAAACCCGCCCCCAAAAGAAAGGAAATAAAAATGAAACAATGTAGAAATATGACACGCCCAGAAACGGGCAAAGGTGCAGTTGACTGGGAAAGATGCGAAAACCTAACTGATAAAACATACACGATTCAGCAGGGCAGGGGCGATGCTGTCGCAAGTGGGGTGCCAGTCTGTAAAGATTGCGCCACTAAAACACGGGGGACTAATCCTCAATATTTCGAGGAAGATAAATAAGATAACAGGGGGCGGGGAAACTCGCCCCCAAACCGAAAGGAAATTAAAATGAAAAACACGATAGATGTAAAGTGCCCACGTTGTGGGATGTTGCTTTCAGCGTATGACGATGGTACAAAGAACCAATCTCAAACATTGATAAAAGAGCATCAAGAAGAAAGCGAAGTGTATGAAGACAATATGAACCTGTGCGATTATTGGAAAAAAGATGGACACAAACAATTTAAGGCTTCTATAAATCGAACATCAAAATTAGTTAATAAGTTATTTTAGAAACTGAAAGGAAATAAAAATGAAAAAATATAAAGTCAAAGTAGATATTAACGATACCCAGTTTTGGGAGGTGGAGGCAGAGTCAGAGCAAGAGGCGATGGATAATTATATTGAGGGTAGCCACTATCACACAAAATCCCATGGCGAGGACATAGAGGTGGTAGAAGAAATTAAAGAAAGGAAATAAAAATGACTGCTAAAGAAATGATAACAGATTATGAACAAAAGATATTTGATAAGTTTGGTTTTGATAAGGACAAATTATCAGATGAACAGATTGAGATTATCTTACAGCCCGAATGGGGGCCGGAGAACTTTCATCAAGATGGGGAGATTAGTCCCATACAGGCTGAAAGACTATGGATACATAACCTAAAGTCGCTCGGGGTTTATAACGAGGGCTTAGTAGAATATATGTTAGGATGAAATTAAAATGAAATGTAAGAAAGGACATCTTGTTACTAAAATTCCATTTAGTAGGGGTGGTTTTTATTGCCACATTTGTCAAGTGGATGCACATAAATATTATCAAGATATGAAAGTTGATAGAATTGCCAAGATGAGGACTAGGAGAAAGAACATAGAGGTAGTTAGTTTGCTAAATAAAATTAATAAATTGGAACTTTCTGAAACGAGCTGACTATAAGTACTATGAATAAGAATAAATTAAATTTGACTACACCGCTATCAAAGGGAGGTAGTTCGTTGTGATGCCGTCGCTCGGACATAACGAAACACTACTGCACAGGGAGAGTGAGACTCCTGTATGTGTTTTCAAAACAAGGGGCTTGGTTGCTCCCACATTAACAATACATAAACTCAGATTACCTATGTGGGACAATGAATTAACATCTATGCCAAGCCCTTTAAACTTTGAGCCTCTACAATTCCAAATATCGTGCGGAGAGATTGGAATCTCAGAGAGAACTGAGGCCTTGCCCGAAGGTGCACTACGGCAAGGGAGCAAACCTAGAGGCTCAAAAAAATTAATATGGAACTTTTTGCGCAGTAGTGCATTAAAGAAGTATGATAACCAATAAAAGAAAGGAAAAGAAAATGAAAGTAAAAGTTCAATATACCGTAGAGGTTGACCATTTTGCAAGATGTGGAATAGGTATGCATTTCGGTGAAAAAGCTAATAGAGATGATATAAAATGGTTTCTTAAGCATAATGGAATTAGTGCATTGGAAGACATGATATATGACGGTCAGAAGTTTATGGAAAGAGAGGAAGAACGTGAAAAAGAATAGTGTAAAATACTTAGAGAAATTGGTAGAGAGGGGGGTGCGAAAGCACCTCCCATCTCTAAAGATGTTCCGGTACAGGGAGAGAGGATTAGAGACCATAGTGAAGAAAGTCGTACCAACGAAACACAAAGATTTGATAGACATATCTAAAGACTCAAGGTGGTTAGTTACCAATGCTCCCGAAGAATATGTGTATGGAGAGATGATAGATATAGATAATGCGATTGCGAGTAATCTAACCCATCATCTGAAACGATATGCCCAAAGCTATATGGGGACATTGTAATTAAGGAAAGTTTTAAATCAGTTATAGCTTTCATTGTGGAATACCAATGGACGCTATTGTTTTCATTAACTCAATGGAGGAAAAAAAACGATGAAAAAAGAAAAAAGAACAATCGTTAAGATTAACGTAAAGGATGTGGTTCGAGATACAGCACAGCCACGTCAAGATTGGGTCAATAACGAGAAGGCATTGCTGTCGCTTACCGAGGATATTAAGGAAAAGGGTTTGTATTATCCCATTATTGTTGCTCCTTTTGTGAAGACGAGTAACAACGAATTGATACTTGGAGAGAAGGCTTTTAAACATGAGGGTAGAAAATGGTGGATACTAGACGGTGAACGTCGGTGGCTTAGTGCGGTGAACCTCAAGCATAAAACTATTGATGCATTGGTGCGTACCGATTTAAGTATGCTTGAGATGATGGAGATTCAATTTGCATCCAACACCAAAAGGTTGAATGTAACCGTAACAGAGATGTCGAAGGCTATCGTCCGGTATAGGGAAGAATACCATAAAAAGCATGGTGAATACAACGAGTCTGACTTCATTAATTCTCTTTGTTCTTTAACAGGTCTTTCGGCAACGTACTTTCAAAATGTTGAAGCTATTAATAGGGCGGATGCTGACATGAAGAAAAGTGTTTTAGCTTATGAGGTTGGTGGATATGCGCCTTCCGAGATAGAAAAAGCGACCAAGGATGAGGATTTACGAAGAGGGATAACTGATGCCTACCTTGAGTCCGAAAGGCAGATAGGTGCCAATGCTCCTCGAGCTATAAAGTATGACTTAAAAATTATTGAAGCCGAAAACAACCACTCGCCGGAAGAAAAACGTCTTTTGGGTAAGCAAGTTTTACTCGACTTCATCAATCAAGGTAGGGGTACTAAAGACACAGAGCCACACTTTCTTTTGTACAGGCAAAAGGCAATGAAGTTTCTACGCGAAGTTCAACAATGGAACTTGAGTGGGTTAAAGGCCAAAGAGGTTGCCGTACTTGTTGGGTTAATTGAAAACGTGTATAATTACTTCAAGGAAGATAGAAGATTGAATGGACAAATACTTTCAAGTAATATGGGAGAAAATATTTTTGGTAAAACAACTGAAAAAACAAGAGACGGAGCCAATGGAAGGTGATAAATCAGAAGTGAGTTGCCCAAAGTGTGATGAAAAAATGCATTGGTGGGGTTATGCTTCAGCATATTCGGGCGATGGTTCTTCGGTATTAGGCCTAGGGTGTGAGAACCCTAAATGTAGGGGGTGTGAAATAATGCCACAAGATGTGGCGGATGCACTAGACATAGAAGAGGAGAGAATAAATGGCTAAAAGAGGACGTAAAAGAAGCACAAATCCAAATGAACAGGCAGTTTATATGAGAGGGTATAGAGCCGGGTATAAAAGAGGAGTAACTTCGCCCGGTTTATTGGAAAGAACAATGAAGGATATGTTTAATATGTTTAAGGGGAAACAGGCATGATAGCTAGGGCGTTGGAGGCGTTTGCGGGTATTTCATCCCCGTTCCTTTCCCTCCTTGGTGACGCCCTATTCGGGGAGGTGGTTCGGTTATTGACTGCCTCCCCATTATATACGACTAATTTAGTCGTAGATAGGAATTGTTATGCATAAAAGTGATAGAGAAGTAATGATAAAAGTATTAATGAAGTTAAAATTGCAGAGAAAGTTATTGGATAAATTAAAAGATACTGAGATTCAAAGATTATTTTCTGTGTTAAAAAGGTATACAATATGAAAGTAAAAGATTTTTTTAAATGGGCGGATGAAGAGTTTAAAATTGAGATGAAACTGATGAGAGTTAAGGGGAAAGAATATACAGTAAGCGATGAAGATAAATTAAAGAACTTTAAATCTATTGCGGAGAGATTGAAGTGTGAACCGGAGTTTGTTGCCATGGTATATCTGTTGAAACATATGGATAGTGTAAGAAACTTTGTATTAGATGGTAGGGAGGCATCTGACGAACCTATTGAGGGTAGGCTTAGAGATATAAGAAACTATTGTTTATTAATAGGGGCTTTAATTAAAGAAAGTAGGGAACCAAATGCCAACAAGTGAGTTAAAAAGATTAGTAATGGATTTAATTGTAACATTAATATATGAGGCCAAGAAACATAAGGAGTTAATTATTGCCATGTTGATTGGTGTAGTAATTGGAAAGTTAATTTGAATAATAAAGGAGGAATAAGGAGTGTTAGCAGAGTTGGAACAGATATTGAATAAAATGCGAGATGAGATTATGGAGGTTCGTGAGCAGAATAGGGTTCATTCTAGGAAAAACAACAATGAAGTCTATGCTGAGAACACAATGTACATAGCGGGGATTTATAAAGCAATGAGTATCATATCAGACTTTATAAGACAGGAACTTGACTTGCTAGACAAGTGGTCTGATTCAGAAGAAAAGCGGATTTCTAATTGAATATGCTTAGAAAGAGTATTAATTTGGGGCAAACAATTTGGAGAGATACAATGGTGTTAAATAAAAGTGCAGTTAAAAAACTGTTCAATAGAGATGGTGTGCAAGTCAATGTGTTGGCTCTCAACTATATTGACGAGTGGGCGTATAATGTGGTCTTGGATATGATAGAGAATGCTCAGTCTCAAGGCTTAAAAAGAGTCAAGCCTAAAAATGTCAGCAATGTTTGCCCTACGTTACTATGGGAGCCTACTGAAGATGCTTGATTTGTTTAAGATATATGATGATTATATACTTGAACTAAAAGACGAGAACTTCGAGAAGCGCTACGAAGGTCAAGATACTTGGTATCATGCCTCGGGAGCCGGGATGTGTGTACGTAAACATTACTATGCACAGGTAGAGGGACTACCATCAAGTGAGAAGGACTCAAATACGATGCGATTATTTCGTTTGGGTGATTTGGTGCATACTGATATGCAAGATGCACTACAAAAATATGCAGATGAGAACGATGTAGAGGTGTTTATAGAAAAAGAAATCACTATCCCTAGGTTAAACGTGAGAAGCTTTCTTGATGTAATGGTATTAAAAGATGGCGCCTTATATGATATCAAAACCTGTAATGATTATAAGTGGCAATCTGTATTTAGTAAATATGGGAGTACAGATAATATTCAAAACTACATGATTCAGCTTGGTACATATGGTTTATATTTTAGAGAGAAGGGTATTAAGCTAAACAAGATGGCGCTACTATTTTATAATAAGAACAATTCTCGAGTAAAAGAATTAAGGGTTTCTCGTACCTATATTGATATGGCTGAACGCTATTGGCTGAAGGTACAGGAACTGTTTAAAGATGGTCTACCGCCTATAGAAAGAGGCCTTGCCCCTGTAATAGATTGGGAGTGCAATAAGAAATATTGCTCTTTTTTCGAGGCGTGTGGCGGTGGAATTAAAGGATTGGATTAACTAAAGAGGATAACATTATGGATAATAATGAAAATGTCAATTGGGATAAGGTAAATCGTGGCAAAGTTCGCTATGGATTTGCTTTAGAACTCTATAAAAAGGGTGGAATTTTAAAGCCATCTGAATTAGGAAAGATAGAGGGATTTGTCGAGTACGTCATGGAGGGTGTTGAATACGACACTACCGACGATGGAAAGCCTGATAAATCACGCCCAAGATTGATGCCTATTGAGGACTGTAAGGAGGCCGTAAGGTCTGAAACAGAGGGTTCCAAGGCTTTTATTAAAGCAATGGTTCATATGGATGCCGAAGGTCTTAAAGAAAAAGACCTTGACAAGGTGCTTGGCGCCTTAGATAAGGGCAGAATTACCATGGATAACCTACAAGATTCACTCGATAGAATACAACGCATTAAAGAATCTTATAAATAAATAGTGTCTGATAACGCATATTATATCCCCGGGGAAGCCGGAGGTGGGCCCAAAATGCCCGCAGGAGAATATGAAGCAACCATAACCTCGTTAATAGTGACAGAAAATGTCAAGTGTGGTGGTTTCATAGCCGATATATTCAAGCCTGTGTATAGAATCGCTAACCCTAACTATCAAAATGCTGATGTTAAGGATAACGGTGTATTTCGATACAAAGAAAAAGCCGGATATAGCTTTAAGCCCAGTAGAAATTGGGGCTTTGCTAAATTCTGTGGTATTTTAGGATTGGATAAAGAGGATGAGGGTAAAGTAACATTACCTTATCTGAAGTTTGATATGATAGATGGGTTTGAGGTCGTCGTTGACGTAAGTTATAAAAACTTTGTCAATGAGTCCGGTAACCCTGTGCGCTATCCCGTAGCTACATTAAAGAAGAAATTAGGGGAGGTGCCATTTTAATGGATTGGAACAAACTATATATACATCCATCTAACGATACTACCGACGAAGATATCCGAGACTTTATTGAATGGGTCAGCCGTAAAGGTGAAAGACTTGGTTTTAAGGTAGAACTCAAATGGCATAAGAAGTCAGAGTCAGGTTCAACTGACGTTATGAGTACAAATCCTTTGGACAAGTCTGATGAAACACATTAGTGTGGAACTAAACGAAGGGCAATTACGCGAGATAACTAAACAGGCTCGCAAAGAGGGGAAGGCGGACTATCGTTTTGATGTCAATTTAATGGAAGGTAAGCTTTCAGAAAATAAATGGGCTGAACTACTCGAAACTGTTGAGTTTAAAAAAGATTATAAAGCTTGGAAAACCGGGAATATAGCTGTAGAATATGAGATGAACGGTAAGCCGAGTGGTATCGCAAAGACCGAGGCTAAATACGTTGCTTATATATTGGTAGATGAACAACAAAATGAGAACGCCGCAATCTTTCTAAAGACTAATATTATTCAAGATATGTGCCGTAAGTATCTTGGAGACCCCAAGCGAGATATTAAAGGTGGGGACAACAATAGCTCTAGTCTAATCTTATTACCTGTCGAAGAACTTCTTAACCCCCATCATATATTTGGAATAAAAAAACAAGAACCCGATGTTGTTTATGGACAAAAGCATGAGGATAAACTGACATGGAATTATGTGTGCCCGGAGTGTAATTACACCCATGAATCTGATTCTAAGAATTTATTTAAATCTTGTCCTAATTGTTGGGAGACAGGTGATAAAGTAAAGATGGTAATACAATGAAAACTAAAAAGAATAAGATGACCAATAAGGAAAGAGATAGACAGCTTAATCATATATTCCAAGCGTTATATGAATTAAGCCAAGAGCTTAGAATGGTTCGAGGATTATTTGAAAACTATTTAATATGGAAAAAAGATGTCAAAAAATTCACAAAGTACTTACAAAAAGAAGAAGAAAGAAAATCAAAGGAGAGGGAAGCGGAACAGGCAAAGGGGAGCGGAACTCCAAAGACAGACAGTAAACGTAGCTAAAGATTTTAAACTAGAAGCATTTAACAGAGATAGAGGTGGGGCCCAACATGAAATGGGAGACGTTGAGATTGAAGGAAAATATTATGGATGCAAAAGACGAAAGACGATTGCAACTTGGGTTAAACCTGAGAAGGAAGAAATAGGAGTGGTGATAAGAGAGGATAGGGGTGAACCATATATGGTAGTACCTCTTGACCATTATTGCTTACTACTTTCATTAATCAAAGATTCTGTTTAGCGGGTGTGATGTTTGGTTGGCACCAAAGCTTTTTTCTAACCAGTGGTTATTGGTCTGAATAGGTTGACATTGAACTCGCTAAAAGATTTAACAAACAAAGGAGCCAATAATGGCATTTGAACATAAAGAGAATACCGCTACGGTATTTGCTAATGATAAAAAGTCGGCGGACAATCAACCTGACTATACCGGTAAAGGTAAAGTGGGTGATACAATCATGGAGTTTGCGATGTGGAAACGTACAGCAAAAAGCAGTGGAAACGAGTACTACTACATGAGTTTCAAGGAACCGTCAGAGAAATTTGGGAATAAAGGACAATCCAAGCCAGCATTCTAAATTTCTTGCAATTTGGGGAGTAACGAGGGTATATTCCTCGTCTCCCCAAGTAGCCATACTTTGTATTTAAAAACTTTTTTTATCGCCGTATACGCTAAATTAGGGGCACTTTTTTTTGGCAATTCTTAATTTTAACGACAATAAGGGGTCTGTGTTCAAATATTGCCCTAAAGCAGACAAATCATGCGCTTTCTGTGGCGAATCCAACTGGAATCCAATGACTGATTCTAAATCTGATAAGACTTTTTTGTTTTGTGGCATGGCATCAGGCTATGAAACTAGGGTAGAACCATTACCTGAATGTTGGTTGGATATGAGCAAGCCTGCTCAAACTAAATATAGGAAACAAAAGAAAACGGAATATGAGACTTTGAATCCGCGTGCTTTAAATTATAAAACTGTGGGCTCTAAAAAATATAAGAAAACTTATTAGCGTAGGCGAAAGGTACTTTTACGCCTTGTTTTTTTAGGTTGAGTGGCAGGGTCAATCATTTCCCTTTCAAGCCTAGTATATTTACGCATTAAATATTTGTTAATTTCTTCCACACCAATGTCGTCCATCATTAAAGGTCTTTCGGGAAACGCCAAATTCCACTCTCTTATAACTCGCTTTACCATTATATCATTATCAACGTAAGCAGATTCGTTTAACATATAGTCAAATATCTTTTGCTTTGTTACTGTAAGCATGGTACGTCTACGGTCAGAACGTTGTTTCGGAGTTTCCAGTCTACGGGCCGCGCGCTTCGGAGCGGTACCTAAAATAGGTGCAATATACTTAGCGGCCCTCCTAGCTGTGACAGCATTTGGGCCAAGCTCTTCTACGTCATTCCATATTCTTTGAACAGCGCTATACATTTTAAGAGAGTCCTGTATTATAGCCGGTTTAAATATAAACTCAATGGCTCTCCACTTACTCTCAGAGGCAACAATATCGGTAATCATACCAAAAGCGCCAACAGACGCTATCCCTTCACCAAAATCTCGCATTGTATATTCTGTCCCATCAACATTTAACTTGTAACTATCATCGTATATGTCTTCACCAGCTAATAAGTTAGAAAGCGTTGCCTTTGCCCAATTGACAAAAGCTCCTCCAGCAAAGCCAGCTGCTCCTAATCGTAGAAAATATGCTAAATCCTTATCTTTTAATGCTTGATTAAACCATTTCATTCCCATGGCAAACTGCCTGTATCCAAACCTTTTAAACAATATAAACGGTTGAAACTTAGGATTATTAAAAAAAGTAGGTTCTAAGAATACATTTTTTTGAAGTTGGGTATCTCTTGAAAATTCATACATAGCCCTACCGACAGATTTAGGTGTAACTTTCATTTTTAAATCCTTAATACCCATCTCTCGTAAATTACGTATAGCCATATCTCTTCTAGCGGCTTGTCGTCTAGTTTTTGGCTTCATCTTTGCAACTGCTTGCCACCCCTTAATTGCCTCTATAGCGCTATAAGCTGCGACAAATTTATTAACCCTATTAATACCTTGAAATCCAAACAGTTTAGTTACACCATCTGCAAGGCGTCCTAACCTAGAAGCCTGTTGTGGTTGGAATCCCGCTATCATTTGGTGTAGCTCTAACGTACCTGCTCCTGAGTTTTTCTTTACAGCTTTTCTATATTCCTTATCTTTAATAACCCTGAGAGTACCCCTAAAGAAAGGGGCGTAGCCAAGCTTTAGCGCGGTAGATATGAAGGTTTGAGTAATATTAGGTATAGTAGCAAAGCCCAGTCCAATTTTAGTTGCTACTTGAAAATTAACAAAGTCATTTAAAATACTCTTTGTTTTAAAATTCCAATTATACTTAGGGTCGGTTTCAATTAGACCTGTGTAAGTATCAAAAGCTCTTTTTATTATTTCAGCCTGTTCACCTAAACGTTTCTCATGTAAGGCTTTTATTTTTGTATACATTAACTTACCATCTTTACCGATTGTTTCAGCATACGCAATTCTTTTGGTGGCTTGTGCGAGATAGTTTGTAAGGACAACGCCCGCATCTAGCTCATATACATTATCTGGAAGTTCTATTTCTTTACGGGCTTTTTCTAAATTTTTATTAAGAACGATTCTTTCGCTAAGCACACTATTTCTTAATTGCTCAAATGCCATTGATAAAGTTGCGTTAACCTTTTGACCGGACTTGGCTTGTCTATCTATCATTTGAAGCTGTATCCCCCTTAAAGTGTTAATAGTATCTTGGGAAATATCTTTAGAACGCATAGCCTTTTCTAAGCTTTGTTCAAATCCGGGTTTATTTACTAGCTCAGATGAGAGTACACGGGGGTCAAGATTACTCATTTTATCTATATCTTTATATAGTACTTTTAATACCTCCGGTTTAATAATGCGGGGAAAATAATTCTCTACAAAAGGAGCTAAGTCTAAACCAGATTTTTCAGAAACACCCCAAGCCTTCTTTAAAATTTTTCTAATCTGCACTGTACGTCTGACAGCATCCATAGAACCATCTTTTAAGTCTGCCCCTAATTCTTCTCGTAATCTTTTCTTTGTACCTCCCTTAAAAAAACCACTTAAATCTTTAAACTTATGCGATTTGCCTGCTCTATCTACATATATAGCTTCATTTAATTCTGTTGCTAATCGAGAAAATAAAAGTGAATTACGTGAATCCATCGTATCTAACAATCTTTTCGCAGATTGTGCAATAGGGTCAGTTAAGCGATAAACCTCTGGCATAATTTGTTTTTTAACACCCTGTAAAACATCATAAACAGCTGGAGGTAATGCCTTTTTCATTAACGAAGTCTGGGACATATCTTTAACTTCTATTCCCGCTTGTTTATAGCCATCTAATATCTCTCCTACTTTCTTTTTTGTTTGCAACTCCATTAATAGCCTATACCGTTGCTCTTGAGAAGTAAGCTTATCGTAATTCGAATGATAGCCCTTTTTCCCTTTCCTTTTAGATAGTGGAAATGCTTCTTCTGCATTCTTACCAAAAGCAGCCCTATCAACAGCTTCTTTAAAGTCTACATCTGACAAACCAAGTTCTTTTTTTAAGCCAAAAATACGCTTTCTTGTTTGTAAATTAACATCTTGTCCAAAATTATCTTTAGCTCGCGTATATTGATTAAAGAAATCTTTCTTGGGCATATTAAATGTTTTCTTGGTCTCTAGATTTTCAAGAGAAAATGTGGGTTCTTTACGTTCTTTACCAGTCCAATCGGTTAATATTCTTACGCTTTTATCTCCATCTGTCCACGTCTCTTCTCCGCGTGCTCTTTTTGCAGACACCTTAGCTTCCGCCTCTGCGCTTTGTCTTAACTCTCTTTGTCTAATCGAGTCACTAATAACCTCTCTTGGAACCTCTATTGTTTTTTTAACAATAGCTCTTTTTAAGGATAATCCACCAATGACGCCAGCGGCGTGTATATAAGATTCAGCAGATGGCAATTCACCCTCCAATAAAGGACTTGCTGTTCCAAATACTCCAGTCTCTACTCCCTTTTCTACACCAAACGCTTGATATTTAGGCAAACCTTTTGCGGCTACTGCTTGCTGTACCTTTCCACCTATACCGCCAGTTAAAGCCCCTAGTGTAGCTCCTTTCGCTGCATCTTTTAAAGTGGTTACAACATCCACATCGTCACGAGTAACTTTTTGGCCTAGGGCTGATTGAAGCCCTGAATAAAAACCTAATCCAGTTGCCCCTGTTACTGCTTTTGCCCTAGCTTGGTTAAGAATTTTAGGCGCTGCCATATTAACAAGTCTTGCTGCGGCTGTTTTTTCCAAGCCACTCTTAACCATTTTACGTTTAGCAAACTCTTTTGTCATACCCTTAACCGCCATTCCTTTAACTGCGGCACCCCCTAGACCTCCACCAATAACTAAGGTTGCAAAATCAGCTGGAGTAGCAAAGCTCATAACGGTAGAGGCTATATCCTCTAACATATTAGGGTCATAGTCTTGGTCTACTTTAAAGACCTCCTCGCCATTCATTATCTGACGAGCCATACCCTCTATACTTTGATTGTAACCTTGTTTAACCCAGTTGGGTAGCCATTCTCCGGGGATGAACCCGTATAATCTACGTTCTCTTTCTGTTTGACCGCCCGGAAGCGAGTCATAGAGTGACATTAAACGAGCTTGTCTTTCAGCACGGGTAGACATTAATTATATACTAAAATTTAATTTGTTTTAATATTGACTGTATTTCTTTATCATATCTATATGGAGACCATTTCCCTCGTTCACCGGTACTTTTATATTTCATCAATCTTTCTTTAATTTTCTTTCTCATCATTTCATTTCCGGCCCCGAGAAGCTTACCTTGATATTCCCCTTTCTCAGGGTCTAGTCTTAGGTATAAATTATACATATCCTTTAAGGTTTTTTTAAATTTGGTAGCTGAATCAGCATACACCTGCTTATCTATATCTCCAGCATTTACCATATTAAATATTTTAGAATTAGAAGAGTCTAATATATCCAATCCTCCATCAATAGCCTTATAGACTTCGTTTGATACTGGCTTCACAACACTACCTTCTTTGGCTGCTTTTTCAAGAAAGCCTAAAGAGCCTTGTGGAGAATATTCTTCGACAAGAGATTCTAAACCAGCTTCGTCTTCTATAAATAGAGGAGCCTCTTTTGTGCTTTTAGATTTTCCCTTCATTGAAAAGCCGGCGGTTTGAACTTCAGGTTCTACAGGGAGGATATCAGGCGGGTCTTGCAGAGGCCCTTGCCTAATTCCAGCTGTAATATCCTCTTCATAAATATCATTTAATATTTCATCAATTTCATCATCACCCACGCCCTCTATGGTTGGATAGGCGCCATAACTCTTTTGATATTCCGCCCTTCCTTTGGCTCGCACTTCAGCCATTTGGGTGCCAACGGTGTCTAGAAAAGTTTCTACGTCCTCACCACCTTTAAGGTATTGTCCGGGATTTTCCATCATATGAACCAGTTTTGCATATTCAATTCCATGCTCTGTTTCCGCTAATTCTTCCATTGTAAAGTTCATTTCATCGCGCCCAGATTTTATAGCCTTTTGGGTGGTTTCAAATAATTCAGAGGTCATATAAGGGCTTTGTAATAATTGTCTAGCAGTTAACATTCTTTGCTCGGGCTCCATAGCTCCTAAACCGTAAACCTGTCCTTTCATAGATTCTTGAATGTCAAACCCCTCATTTAATGTGTCAACTATTTGAGGATTCTCTTTAATATAAGGATGTTGCTTAATAAGCATTTGTTGCACCTCTTTGTTTCCAGCGGTGGCTTGCCACACTTGGTTGAACTCATTATAAGCCTGTGTCTTTTTATTTTGTTCAGCAAGTTGTTGCCTATACTGCTGATTCTCTAAAGCGGTTTGCTTTTGTAGGCTTAACCTTTCTTCCTGCAACTTCATGTTTTGTTGTGCTTGATATATTCGAGGTAGCTGTTGTAAAAACTGCCCTAAATAATCACCGGGTTCATATCCATTAGCCATTATATCTTACCTTTAATTTTAATCTTTTAACCATATTGCTGGTCATACCAATCCTGCATTGGGTCTGATTCAATCGTACTTTGACCAGTAGCGGGGAGTTTTGACTGAATCGTGCTTAACGCATCTTTGACAAGAGAAGATGCTTTGCTTGCGTCTGCGTCACTCCATCCGCCTCCAAATTCAAATTCACCTTTACGCTCTATATCTCCAATAGCACTTAACAAGTCAGCTTGATAACCTTCAACCACTCCACGTCTTTGTCTATCTATATCAGTATATAAACCAGTCATAGTACTTTCTAATTGCTGACTGCCAATTCCGCTACGACCAAAACCTCTTTGGCCTGCGGCTGTTCTAGCCCCTCCCCTGATAGCGCGAGTTGCTTGTTTTCCACCTGCATATATATCGCCTACTTGCTGTGCGTAACCCATACCAAACTGAGGGAGGTCTGTTAAATATTTCTGAAGTCTTGGGTCTGAAGCAATATCACCCATACCCATTTGGCTCAACGCTCCCTCTATATCAGTTGCCGTACCATACCCAACATTAATTCCGCGACCAATTGGGCCAGTTGGAGCTGCTGCTTTTGGGTTGCTAACCTGCGCCCCAGCGCCTTGAAAGCCAAATACATTAGAGCCAGTCATAGACCAATCTGTACCGGGCCCAAACACCGGATTATTGCTTCCAAATATTTGCTGACCGTATGGATTTGTTTGTTGCTGTTGTGGTCTGGTAGGGTCATACTCTGTTCCCGCTCTTCCACCATATTGCATTTTTGGGATTGTGTAATCAATTAAGCCACCACCTTTTAATGACACTCCACCTAAACCACCCGCTTGCATCTTTGGTATCCATCCTCCACCGCGTCCGCTTAAAAATGGCCCGTATCCCCCAAGTGTTCGATAGGCATCAGCTGAATATGGAGAAGGGAGATTTGCCCCTGAAAAATCACCTAACGAAGTCTCGCCAAAATTTTCTAGAGCCATATCTCCATACATATCTAATTTAAATTCTTGAGGTGAAAAAGTAACATCTGGTCTACTACCTGCATATAGCGTAGGGGTTTGCCCTACATCGCCACCCCAGCTTCCTACTATCTCAGCTGCTCTTGCTTTAGGGTCAACGGCACTACCAAGAGCACCGCTAAGCGTACCACCAATATCAGTACTTGGGCTAAATGATTTTGCGTAATCCCCTAAAGCCTGCATTCTAGAAAGGCCCTCCATGTCCTCAGCTGCTTCAAGGGCTGTTGGGATTCCTTTTACAAATTCTCCCGCACTAGCGGCAGCTTTACCAGCCTTTTCATATATTCCGGGCATTATAGCTGCTTGTGCAGCGGTTACTAATGCTCTTTCTCCAATACCCTTTCTATAATCTCTTTCACCCTCAGTTAAATCTTCCCGAGTTTGCTGGGCATACTTACCACCACCAAAATCAGATTTACCATAAGTACTTTCACCAAGCGCTCGACCAATGCCTGCGCCAGCAGCTGTACCCCATGGCCCTAAAGCAGAACCAAGTGTACCGCCAACAAAGCTTCCTATACTTCCAAGAAGTCCAGCTTTTCTTTTAGCTTTAGCCGCTTTCTTTTGCTTTTTTTCTAAACCCCTTATTTCACCTTGATATTCTCTACCTCTTCTAGAGCGGGCTATACGACCACCAAGTTGATAATTATTAGATTTGCGCGCCATTCCTCCGCCATATAATTCTATTAAACTGTTTGCCATGATTATGTCCTTGTAAATTCTAAGTAATACCAAGTGCCAAGCTCTTTTCTATAGAGCCTTAACTTTCCATCTGGTGTTTTAACCATTCTTTCTTCACCGTTGTTGCCAGAAGCTCTGGCTGGAAAGCCTATTTGAATCTTGGCGTCTGCTTTCTTTGCATTGTATAAAAATCTTTTTTCCCTGTCAATTGCCATTAGGTAATTCTCTTATATATAGGTCTGTATTCTACACCAACATTATTTACCTTCTGTACGCTACTACCATCCATATCTAACTGTACTTGAAATGATGAAGCTAAAAGTGGTGTGCCAAATGTAATCCTATTAATATCTAAATCATTACTGGTAGAGGCTAAATTGCCCGCATTTGCCACGGCTTGTTTTGTACCACTATCATTGGTATAAAAGTACTTAACGCCATTAGTATTAGTTGCCCCACTTGCATACTCTACAGTTACACCATAAATCTTTTTAACTATATTCGGTAATCCAAAATCGTCATCTTTTAACGTGATATCAAATGTCGCACCAGAATCAGGTTCTCCATCGTAAGACTCCAGTTCATCAGTGCCAATACCTAATGTCATTTGATTGTAGGCGTCTGTAATAATATTTGTCTTGATTGCATTAGTTGCTAAGTCTTCAATAAATGTAAAGCTATTCGTTGTAAAGCTATACACATACGCATCACCGCTCGTACCACCGGAAGCAGCCGCATCTCTTATAACGACTAAATGTTTATTAACTGGCTCAAATCCAACTATGGTGTCTGCGTTTACAAAAGACTTCCAAGTGGACTCCAATATCTTCTTTTGTAGATTGGTAATCTTTGAACCATCATAGAAAAATAAACCCTGTTTATTCGCCCAAGCCACACCAAAATCTGTCTTAACAACAGCGGCGTGGAAGGGGGTACCCATATTTGTATGCTCACTCTCTAAGAACCATTGCGTGTCAGAACCGCCACCTATGTTGATTATATAAAGTGTCTTTTGTTTAAAAGCCAATAGACGGTCTGCAAAGGATTCTAGCTTAATAAAATCCTCACCATCATTTATACCTATCTCTATAAAATTAGTAACTGGGAATGTATCAAATTTATTTATCTCACTATATAATAACCTATCAGCTGAAAGCTCAGTCTGACCATTTGCATTAATTGATTTTATATTGGCTATAAACTTTCTTCTATTAGCGACAGTGCTGGTTTTATAACCCTCCCCAGCTGCACCAACCGATGCTGTTGAAAGGTCTGAGGCGTAACCATTAAGCGAGGCATAAGTGTCAGAACTATTAACACCTATATTAACTTCACCAAGAAGATAGGCAGACTCATCATATGTTGTAGTCCAACCGCCGTAATCCGCCTCCAAACTGCTCCTACATCCATCAGTTAAAGAAATGTCAATAAGCAGTTCCCACTCACCTTTTAATGTGCTGTTCCTACAATAAATTCTTCCGCCTGTTACTCTATCTGCATACCCATGGGATGCAATAACCATACAGTCTAAATATTTGCTCGCTGCTACGGCGATAGTACCCGTCATAGTGGTGGGTAAGGATTCTTGATTCCCGTCATAAATGAATGTCTGAGCAAATTCATATGTAGCGGCAGTAAACGAACCAGAGCTGCTTGGCACAACCTCCAGATTAAAACCTAACCCAGCGTCTGGGGCAATATAGCCCGGTACAGTTGCACCAACACCCCACGCCTCCGCAGAGTCTAAAACAAGAGTAGTATCATTTGTTCTCGATGCAATCCCTTGTACCTCACTACCATCTTCATTAATAGCTACGTATAAACCACTATCAAATTGAGTATCGAAAGTTGATGTATAGGTTGTACCGCTAACAGTTAAAGTAGTACTGGGGCTTCCTGCGCTTGTCAATTCTAAACCCTTCTCTTTAGTCAAGACAGCGGCAACTATTCCAGTACCAGCAGTCCCGTTAAAGGGTGGCAGAGGAGGTGCGCTATCTGTTTTCCAACCTGTTACATTTTGTACACTACCGCCACCAACATTTAATTGTGTACCGCTTGAATCTAACCAAAGTTTTTTACTGATATAACCATACCATTTTACCGCGTTCCCAGCCCCAAAATTGGTATCACATATTCTCACAGCGCCATCTGCTATATCGTATATGACCGCACCGCCAGTGGTGGAGCCTAGGTCTATTGAATCTGCGGCCCAAGAGCCACCAGCATCATAGATGTCTATTCTAGTGTCCGATGTGGCGTCAGTATCCGCTAAAAATGTTCTTACCGTTGCAATGTTAGTTCCGCCAGCATTATAATCAAAAGTCCCTTGGAATAATCCATAGCCAGCAACTGAAGCATCAAGACTGGGTGCCGCATAATCACTGGTATTATCGGTTAGTTTTCCACAAGACTGTATCTGCCCAAACTCATCTACAATAGCATTCTTAATGTCAGCGAGCTCATTGTCTTTAATCGAACGAGCATTGGTCTTGGTATTTAAACCACCGTCAAACCTAGTATATGTTTTAAATTGCTTAGGCATTTATCCCTTAATCTCAAAGTGAACTAAGTCATCAAATTTATTATCTTTAGTCTTGGTGTCCATATTCCAATCGCCACCCCAACGAATCGTCAATCCCATCTGTTTCGCTACTCCTAATACATAACCACCAAAGTAGTGAAACCTATCACGGTCTGTCCAATCTATTGGATACGGCGCAACATCCACAGCAACACTCGGATTTTTATTATGCTTACCATTAGGAAAGCGTACTTTACTATTTCCTTTATCGTAAGCCGCGTTTTGTTTTTCTTTTCCACGGTGACCTTCCAAAATAGTGCAGTCAAAATGTTTAACTACCTCATTAAAAAGGCTAACAAGTCTTTCATCACAAGTATGAAGTTTTGATTTGCTTTTTGTGCTAAATCTAGGCATCCTCGACCTTCTTTTTAAATTCAGCGAACCAAATGTCGTCTAACTTGTTTTTCGTTGATTTAACAAGCTTTTCGACCATTTGAATAGCTATCTTCTTTAAGACTGCTTCACTTATCATGGTTTTTAAACCCATTAATACTATTCCTCTTACAACTGGTATGTACATTCCACCACCAATTACAGCAATGGTACCTACTACACTCATCCAGTTATCTTGAATCCATTCAATCATGGTATTAACCTCATTATTAATGTTACTACAATAGGGACAATCAATAGAGCAGCTGAGCCCCATGTTTTAAACATGATAATGGCGTCACTATTTCTGCTTGTTTGTCCATTTAATTTCTCTAAATGTTTTTCAATTCTTTGTAAAGTCTTGAATATGCTTATCTGTCGTTCGTCTAACTTGACCAGCTTAGCTGTGGTCTCATTCCTATAGTCGTTCACATTCATCTCGATTTTCCGCCGTTAATTCTACCCTTTAGATACGCCAAGTCATCTGTGACATCATTGAGCTCACGAACAATATCTTCTCTATGGCGCTGACTTATTTCATCAGAGCGATTCCATCTATCTAACATCTTCAATATAATACCCTCTACATTACCCATCTTAGTTTCCGACTTTGCAATGGCCTGACGAATTTGGTCTAAATCTTCTATCTGTGCTTTTTGACTTCTGATTAAATTCATTATTAACAATACAAATAAAGATACTATTACTCCTATGGCGCCATATTCGGCAT
>VTLG01008818.1_pt1 | contig 30481 bp, 37 predicted proteins | sample 4694571 | NCBI WGS metagenome assembly VTLG01 (sample SAMN12604809, study PRJNA352737) | marine metagenome | biome: ENVO:00000447; feature: ENVO:00000209|ENVO:00000569|ENVO:01000036; material: ENVO:00002151; isolation source: viral sequences binned using virsorter ...
GTGGTTCTACAGGACCAGGTGGTTCTACAGGTACTCAAGGTATACAAGGTATAACTGGACCTACGGGATTACAAGGTAGTGATGGAGCCCAAGGTACTACTGGAACACAGGGTATCCAAGGTATAACTGGTAATACAGGAGGAACAGGACCAACAGGAGGAACAGGACCTACAGGCCCTCAAGGTATTACTGGTAATACAGGACCAACAGGAGGGACAGGACCTACAGGACCAACAGGACCTGCAGGAGGATTTACTACTGATTCTGATGCTCAAGTTAATTCATTAGGTGTAGGTGTAAGTGCCTCGGGTACTACAGGTGTTATTAGAGCTACAAATGATATATTCGCATTTTATTCTTCAGATCAAAGATTAAAACAAAATGTACAACCTATACTAAATGCTTTAGACAAAATAGAACAAATTAGAGGTGTAAGTTTTGATTGGATAGAAAAAGATGGAATACATGATAATAAAGGACATGATATTGGGGTTATAGCTCAAGAAATTGAATCAATACTACCAGAATTAGTTCATACTAGAGATAATGGATACTTAGCAGTAAAATATGATAAAATAGTTGCATTACTTATTGAGGCAATTAAGGAATTAAAAAACCAACTTAATAACCTTCAAAATAAATAAACATGGCTGTACCTTCGTCTGGATTTCTTTGCTTACGTGGTTTTGCTAGAGAAAAATTATTCAATAATTATTTTTCTAATTGCTCCGTTGGTATTGTAGGTATGAAAGGGGTTACAATTGGAGGGCAATACGGTTCTTCTTGTGTATATCCAGCTACTAATACTGCTTCACCAAATTATCCTGGGGGTACTGCACCATATTGTTTTTCAGGTTGGTATGGATATGATCATGATGCTGTAGCAGCGGGTTGGTCTACTGGAGGTTCAATTAACGTTGCAAGAGCGGGAATGAGCTCTGGAGGTACATCAGGAAATTCTATGATGGTTACTATGGGTAACTGTAGAACAAATTCAAATACATTTGCCACAAATTATAACAATACTAGAGAATATAATGGTAGTAATTGGAATTCTACTAGTGGAGCTAGTTTTACTGGTTGTGCTGGGGCTGGGGGAGGAACACAAAATTCAGCCGTCGCTTTTGGATTTACACGAGGTACTGCTGGTTCTTTTGGTAGATGTGGTGGATCTAGATGTACTATAGAATATAGTGGATTTAGTTGGAGTAATGGTGGTGCTACCCCTAATGATTCTTTTGAACAATCAGGTTGGGGAAATACTGGTAACCAAATTGGTGGTACTGGAGGTTATAGTTTTTATTCATATGCTCCATATAGTATTTATACTGGATTTCCTCAATCTAATACAATAGAATATAATGGTAGTTCTTGGAGTAATTCTGGTAATATTTTTGGATATTTTAGAAGAGCTTCAGCTTTTGGTAGTCAAAACTCTGCAGGAATAGTTGGAGACTTTTCAGGTAATTTAACTAATGCAACTACTAAAGAATATAATGGTAGTACTTGGAGTAATACAGGTGGAGCTATAGGTTCTGGTAGATTTGGTTCTAACGCGGGAGGTAACTCAGTAAATTCCGCAGTACTTGCTTTTGGTTCCCCAACTAATTTATTTGGTGTTCTATGTTCTAATGTAGATAATCAAACTAAATGCGCTAATGCTATGTTATATAATGGAACTACTTGGTCTACTTCTTGTAATTCTTCTTGTTGTAGATTTTTTGGAGCAGGTGCAGGATGTAAAACAGTATTTACAGTAACTGGGGGATGTGAAACTTATCCAACAACTAACACACAAGAATATGCCAGTTAATTTATAAAATTATTTGGAGTTTTAAATAAAAAATGTTATATTATATTAAAAGCTAGTTATATGAAAATTGTAGATTACAACAAAGTAATTAACCACAACTTATCAGCAGAAGAAAAAATACCAGGCTCTTTAACTATTTTAGATAAAGATGATCAAAATACATTATCTCAAATCCAGGAAGAATTAGGAGAATTTTGGAGAAAAAGACAAATTTTTAGAACTAATACTGAGGCACATTTATCTGTTTTAAATAATTCAAAACATCCTACTAGAGCATCTAAATACTGGCAATCAGTTAGAGAAATGACAAATGGTATGGAACAGATAGTACGTACTAGTTTTGATATTAAAAGAAATCTATTAAAAATTGAAGAAACTAAATTAATAGTAGATAAACTTATTAAAAAAAATAAAGAAAAATATAAATTTAAAATATTAAAACTTCAAATTTTATTAGAAGAAATGGAATTTAATAAAATTATTAGAAATTCTGAAATTAAGGATCAAGTAAGAGAAGTAAAAATGTGGACAGATATATGTAAAGATCTAGATAATGGTTCCTTTAACACTATTGACCCAGATGATCACCAAGCTGAATCATTAAAAGTATATTTTGAGAATAGACTTAAGGCTTTAGGACCTGGAAGTGATATGGCAGATGTTATGACTACAAGAGGTATGGTTAAATCAGCTAGTGAATTAACAGATGACAGTGGTAAATTATTAAGCTTTAAAAAGGCATACGCTTTAGAAGGAAAAGATATTCCTTTAATTCAAGAAAAGGATACTAACCATGATGAAATTAATACTTGGGCTAGAAATAAAAAGAAATAATGGATTTTATATATCAAAAACATAAAGGTTTAGATTCTAAAGTTTGTAAAAAATTAATAAAAGCATTCCATGATTCACCTAAACTTCATGAACAAGGTACTTGGGTAGGTTTAGCTAAAGCTAAGGCAGCAGGTGATGAAGATTTAATTAAGGAAGAACTAAAGAAAAAAATAAAAATGTCTACAGACATTAGTTTTCTTCCTAAACATCAAAAAACTAAAAAATGGGGTCCTTTACTTAATGTAGTAGTAGATTCATTATATGGTGCATTAGAAGATTATCATATAAGATATCACCATGGTAATTATTGTGCCCCTATAGAAATACACCATTCATTCAATTTACAATATTATAAACCAGGTGAGGGATATCCACATATGCATATTGAAGCAGGTGGACTTGATACTTGTGATAGATTAATAACTTGGATGATATATTTAAATGATGTAAAACAAAAAGGTGAAACTGCATTTCCCTTTCAAGATGTTTATTGTAAACCCGAAAGAGGTAAGATAGTCTTATGGCCTGCAGGATATACTCATCCACACTGTGGTATTATTTCTCCTTATGAAGATAAATATATATTAACTGGGTGGTTTAACTTTAAAAGACTCAATGAGAACTAAAAAAGAATTAAATTATAAAGTTTGGGAAGAATTTCCCACTCCTTTATTTACAGTAAATATTCCCCAAATATTTTCTAATGCAATTGAGTTTTTAGATACATTACCTTCAAAAGATATATTATCTAATGAACAATTAAAAGAACTTAGTTTATTTATTCTACAAACTTCTTTAAGCTACTCAGAACAATTATTATTACATAAACCTATTAATATTTCTTTACTAGAATCTAGAATATTAAATTTTAAATCAAAAAATAATATAATAATTAAAGGAGATAAAAATTCATATTTAAGTGGCATATTTTATTATGGAGAAGGAGATATAAATAATCCCCACGCTCAATTTCACAATCCAAATAATTATTTAATAGAAACAGATAATTTTGAATCACAATATACAGTTCCTTTTAGAACTATTATATTCAAGCCTGGTAGGTTAATATTATATCCTTCGTATTTAAATGTAAGTTTTTCAAAAAATAAAAATAAAAAAAATATAAATTATTTAAGTTTTAAAATTAAAGTTAATGTCCAAGAAAAATAAAAAATCTTATACTTTAGAGCATAAAGTTGATGGAGAAAAACAACAATTCCCAAAAACTCCCAAAAAACCTAATAAAATTACAATGAAAAATCGGGATAAAGATAAATATATTGTTTTTCATGTTGAAGGAGGTTTAGGAAAAAATATAGTAGCTACACAGTTAATTGATCCTTTATTATTTAAACATCCTAAAAGGAAATTAATAATAGTTGCTTCTCATCCTCAAATATTTTTAAATAATAGAAATATTCATAGAGTTTATCATTTAGGAAATACTCAATATTTTTATGAAGATTATATAAAAGATAAAGATACTGTAATATACAAGGAAGACCCATATAATACAGAATTACATATTAAAAAACAAACTTCTTTATTAGATAGTTGGAGAAAAGTTTTAGGGTTAGAGGATCAAGAAAATTATAATTACATTTTAAATGTACCTATAAATTATTCTCAAGCCCAATATATAGAAAAATGGAAAAGAGATAAACCTATATTTTTATTACATACTGGGGGAGGTCCTGTAGATGCACAAAAACCAAGACATTATGATTGGTGTAGAGATATGCCCCCTGAATTAGCACAAGCTTTAGTAGATAAATTTAGTCATCAATTTCATTTTATTCAAGTAACAAGACCTGGAGGGTATAAATTATTTGGTGTTGAAGTTGTAGATTATCCTTTAAATAATTTTGAATTATTTGCATTAGTAGGAATATCACAACAAAGAGTACTTATAGATTCTTGTTTACAACATGCTGCAGCAGCATTTAATAAAAGATCATTAGTATTATGGATCGGTACTTCACCTAAACAATTTGGGTATTTAGATTATCATAAAAATGTTGTAGCCAAACCCCCAAATGTTGCTAATCAATTAATAGGTTCTTATTTATATGACTATTCTTTCCAAGATCGTGATGAAGAAAATCCATATTATTCTCCACATGAAATGTTTAATTTTAATGATATTTTGAACTTAATTAGATGAAAACACAAATAATTTTTAATTGTTCTATGCCGAGATCTGGCAGTACTTTATTACAAAATATACTGGCTCAAAATCCTGATATGTGTTCTAGTCCTACTTCGGGTTTAGTTCATTTAATATCAACAGCTAAAAAAGGGTATACTGAAAATATTGAATTTAAATCAACTGATCATATTAATTGGAAAAAGCATTGGTTAAAATTTATTAAAGGGGGATTAGATGGGGCAGCATCTAGTATTACTGATAAAAAATATTATATAGATAAATCTAGGGGATGGTTTAGCCTTATGGATATATTACCAGAAATATATAATAAACCCAAGACTATTTGTATAGTAAGAGATATGAAAGGTATTATGTGTTCATTAGAAAAACAATATAGAGCATACCCAGAAATATATCATGTATTTAAGGCAAAGGGACAAGGTTTTCACACTTTTGATAGAGTAAAACAATATGCTAAAATACCACCTTTAGAACAAGCTTGGAAAGGATTAAAAGATTGTTTTGATAGGAATTTACATCAACATATAATATTTCTTAGATTTGAAGATTTATGTGCAGAACCTGAAAATGTATTAAGGGATGTTTATAATCTCTTGGATATTCCATATTTTAATCATACATTCAATAATATAGAACAAGTTACCCATGAGAATGATACTTTTAGTTTACCTTTTGGGGACCATAAAATAAAAAATGTACTAAAATCTCCCAAAGATGATACCATGGAGATATTAGGACCAGCTATTTGTCAAGAAATAGATAAAGAATTTGAATGGTATCAATCATTTTTTAATTATATTTAATATGTACGCAAGTTATAATTTTAACAGACCAGAAAATGATTCCCAAAATTACTATTTTTTTGAAAATGGTTTTGATAAGGAAGAGTTAACATTAATAGAACAAAGTGTCTCAGAAGTTCCATTTGAAACCGCAACTACTGTAGGTGGAGTAGTAAATGATGTAAGATCATCTTCTATTAAATGGCTTCATCAAAATGGTCCTGGGGATTGGTGGTGGTTATACGAAAAATTAAGTAATATGATAGTTGAGGCTAATTCTGCTTTATGGAGATTTGAATTAGAAGCACTACCAGAAGCTATACAATATACAGAATATTACGCTGATAAAAAAGGAAAATACGATTGGCACCAAGATATAGGCCCTGGTATTTTATCTAAAAGAAAAGTATCTGTAACGGTACAATTATCAGAACCTGATGAGTATAAAGGAGGAGATTTAGAATATTGGCAAGGTGGTAAAAATCCTATAAAAGCTCATAGAGGAGCAGGTTCAGTATTTATTTTTCCTTCTTACATGATGCATAGAGTAACTACTGTAACTAAAGGTACTAGAAAATCTTTTGTACTTTGGGTTGGAGGAACACATTATAGATAATGTTAAATAACCTAACTAAATTATCTAAACAACATGGAGGGGATCTTATACCTCTAATTATCCCTAGTGAATTAACTAATGGGGATGGTTTGTGTAATGTTTCTGTTTTTGTAGAAAAAAATGGAGATGTTATTTTAAATATAAGACATGTACATTATACTTTATATCATAGCACAATAAATCAAAAATATTATTGTGGTTTTGGGTGTTTAGCTTATCTAAATCCCGAAGATGATGCAACATTAACTACTGGTAATTATTTATGTAAATTAAATTCTGATTTACAAATAGAATATTTTAATAAAGTAGATACATCTAAAAATGATATTAAACCTATATGGGAATTTGTAGGTTTAGAAGATGCTAGAGTATTTAGATGGGAAGAAAAATTATATATTTGTGGTGTTAGAAGAGATACTAAACCAAATGGGGAAGGTAGAATGGAGTTATGTGAAGTAGATTGGACAAAAGATAAATGTATAGAAGTAACTAGACATAGAATTAACCCTCCAGAATTTACTCACTTAGAAAAAAATTGGATGCCAGTTTTAGATAAACCTTTCCATTTTGTTAATTGGCCTAATCCTACTAAAGTATATAAAGCCGATCCTAACCATATAACTAAAGTTGAAGTTCAGTCTGGTATTATTGATGTTATTCCTAGTGAAGTTGTTATTAATAACACAGAAAAAATAAATGTTGATCCTGATAATATTTCTAAAGGAGTAAAATTAAATGCACCTTTAAGTTTAAGAGGAGGGTCTCAAGTAATTACTTTAGGAGATTACTATGTTTGTTGTGTTCATGAAACACACTGGTGGAATAATGACTTAGGATGTAAAGATGCCAATTATAATCATAGATTTATATTTTGGGACAAAGATTGGAATTATGTTAAAATATCAGAACCATTTAAATTTATGGATGGTCAAATAGAATTTTGTTGTGGGTTAGCAGAAAAAGGGGATGATTTGTTAATATCGTTTGGATTTGTTGATAATGCTGCTTACATTCTAAAAATGCCTAAAATAATTTTAAATAAATTAAATTATGTAACTACGTTTGAAAATGAATAAAGACTTAAAATATAGATTAGATAAGTATATAGAAGATCCTAAGGACCCTGATAATAATTATTGGTTAGGGTGGGAGTATGAAAAAATTAAACAATATGCTAGTGCTCATACTTATTATTTAAGATGTGCAGAATTAACAAGTTGTCTTGATTTAGCATGTGAATGTATAATAAAAACATACCTTACAGTTCATAATCAAAAGAGAAGAAATTTTTATGAAAAACAACAATTATTATTGGCTGTAGCAGAATTTCCAACAAGACCCGAACCTTATTATTTTTTATCTGTATTAGAAAGTAATAATGAGGCATGGAAAGAATCATATGCTTGGGCTAGTATGGCTTTAGCTAATTGTAATTTTAATAGCCCACCTTTTAGAACTAGTGTAGGATATCCTGGCAGTTTTGCTATTAAATATCAAAAAGCATATACTAGTTGGTATACTGGAAGAATGGAAGAATCAAAACAATTATGGATAGAACTTTATAATGATGATACATTAGATCCTACACATAGGCAAATAGCTATTAATAATCTATTAAATTGGAATATTTTAAAATTTATACATGAACCTGCAATTCATACTAAGGATTTAAATTTAAATTTAAGATTTCCTTTTAGTAACCAAGAAAATATAGAAAAAAGTTATTCCCAAGCAATGCAAGATTTATTTGTATTAACTGTATTAAAAGGTAAAACTAATGGAACATATCTAGAAATAGGTTCTGGAGATCCTTTTATTGGTAGCAATACAGCTTTATTAGAAACTAAATTTAATTGGGATGGTTTATCATTAGATTGGAATGATAAATGTGTTAATGATTTTAATCAATTTAGAAAAAATAGATGTATAAAGAAAAATACACTATTAACTAATTTTGATAATATATTAAGTCAATTTAATATGCCATTACATATGGATTACTTATCTTTAGATTGTGATCCCCAATCAACTACATACGAAACATTATTAAAATTACCATTAAATAAGTATACATTTTCTGTAATTACTTATGAACATGATTTATATAATGATCCTACTAGAAATTATAAATATCAGGCTCAAAAACATTTGGAATCTTTTGGATATATTCAAGTAGTTAATAATATATCTGCTTCACCTGGTCACCCATTTGAAGATTGGTATATGCATAAAGATAGCTTTACTCTTGAAGAAATTAATAAAATAAAAAATTTAAGTATAAATAGATCGGAAATTTCCTGTAAAGAAATAATTTATAAATAATGATATATTGGTTCACAGGCCAACCAGGTTCAGGTAAAACCGTTTTGGCTAATTTGTTAAAAGAAAAATACCTACCTCATGCTTATAGAATTGATGGGGATGAAATGAGAGAATTATTTTCAAATAAAGATTATTCTATGAAAGGTAGAATATCTAATATAGATGCTGCCCAAAAAATTGCACACTATTTACATAACCAAGGTAAAGATGTAATTGTTTCTTTAGTATCTCCTTATTTAGATCAAAGAGAAGAATTTAAAGATTTAATGGAGTGGCAATTACAAGAAATTTTTGTACATTACAATTTAGCGGAAGTTAGAAGGGGAAGAGAAGAGTATCATGTTATGGATTTTCAAAAACCAATATTTGATTATCTAGATATTGATACTACACTTGATACACAAGAAGAATCAATAAATAAAATTTTAAAATATGTCAAAGTATAGCTTATATATCGGTCGTTGGCAACCATGGCACATAGGTCATCGTTGGTTAATAGATCAACGTTTAAATGAGGGTAAAAACGTATGTATTGCCATAAGGGACGTGGAACCTAACGATAAACAACCATGGACTTCCCAAGAAGTTTTAGAAAACCTACAACATGAATTAATTGACCTAATACAAGAAGGTAGAATTAAAATTATAAAAATCCCAGATATTGAATCTATTAATTATGGTAGAGGTGTGGGATATGATGTAATTGAACATGTACCTCCTAATGATATTAAGGAAATTTCAGCTACTAAAATTAGGGCTAAACTAAGAAAAGAAGGTAAGTTATAATTATTTACCAATACGTATAATTAACCAAAAAATAAATATGAGTTGGACCTATAAAACACACACAATAGGCGATGTTACTCAATTTCCAGAAAATACATTTGGTTTCGTTTATATAGTTACACATAAACCTACAAAAAAATCATACATAGGTAAAAAAGTCTTATTTCATAATAGAAAGAAAAAACTTGGCAAGAAGGAGTTATTAAAATTAACTGGGATTGTTGGACGTCGTCCTACCTATAAATTAGAAGTAAAAGAATCGGATTGGATTAATTATTATGGATCTCAAAAAGATATTAAACAATTACTTTTAGAAGGTAAAAAAGATGAATTTGAACGCACAATTTTAAGAATGTGTCCTGATAAAAAATCAATGACATATTTTGAAGTTAAATACCAAATGCTTTATCAAGTATTAGAAAAACCCGATGAATTTTTTAATGATAATATCTTAGGAAAATTTTTTACAAAAGATTTAAAAGATATTAAATTTGAAAATCTCGTGAAAGAGCTAAAATAATTTCATATATTACCGTTTATGGTAAATCAATTATTAGTTACATTAGTTAATTCCGTATTAGGTACGAGCAAGGCAACTGCCCGTAATAATTACGCTTACCATTGTCCTTTTTGTAATCACCATAAACCTAAATTAGAAGTAAATTTAACTGAAAATAGGGAAGGTAAAAACCCTTGGCATTGTTGGGCATGTGATGTTAGAGGAACCACTATATATTCTTTATTTAAACAATTAAAAGCATCAGTTGATAAATTTACTGAGTTAAAAAGTTTAGTAAAAACTTCAAAATCAATAAAACAAACACAAGTTGTATCTACAGTATCATTACCTAATGAATTTACCAGTCTACTCAGTGATAATTTAAATGACATTATGGCTAGGCATGCATTAGCATACTTAAAAAAAAGACGCATTAGTAAATACGATATACTTAAATATAATATAGGTTATTGTAATAAAGGTTTATATAAAAATATGATTATAATACCAACATATGATGTAGATGGAAGATTAAATTATTTTACTGCTCGCTCATTTGAAAAAGAACCATATGTTAAATATCGAAACCCTTCAGCTAGTAGGGATATAGTACCTAATGAACATTTAATTAATTGGAATGTACCAGTTATTTTATGTGAAGGGTTATTTGATGCTATAGCTATAAAAAGAAACGCAATTCCTTTATTAGGAAAAAATATACAAAGTAGCTTAATGAAAAAAATAGTTACCTCTGTAGTAGATAAAATTTATATTGCATTAGATAGGGATGCAATTAAACAAGCTTTGAAATTCTGTGAAAGATTAATGGCGGAAGGAAAAGAAGTCTATCTTGTAGATATGCAGGATAAGGACCCGAGTGAAATGGGTTTCAAAAATTTTACACAATTGATACAAAAAACAGTTCCTTTAACCTATTATAATCTAATGGAACACAAATTATCTATATGATCAAAAAATCATACAATAGAATATTAGAGATCTCAGACGATCACAAACAGATTACACTACCTGATTCTAGGTACTATAGACGCAATGGGGAATATTATCCATCTATTACATATGTTTTAAATTGTTATCCAAAAGGAAAACATTTTCAAGACTGGTTGAAAAAAGTTGGGTATAGTGCTGATTGGATTGTTAAAAAAGCATCTGAAGAAGGTACTAAGGTCCATGAAATGATAGAAGATTATTTTGCTGGTAAAGAATTAACCTATCTTAATAAAGAAGGTTATCCTAAAATGGACCCTTTAGTTTGGCAAATGTTTTTACGTTTTGTTGATTTTTGGGAAACACATAAACCAACATTAATTGAAACTGAAGTACATTTATTTAGTGAAGAACTAAAAGTAGCTGGTACTTGTGATTTAATTTGTGAAATTGATGGTGAATTATGGGTTATTGACTTTAAAACAAGTAACCATTTACAGACTACATATGATTTACAAGGTGCAGCATATGCTCAATGTTATAAAGAATGTTTTGGTAAAGAAGCAGCACGTGTTGGGGTATTATGGTTAAAATCTAAATCAAGAGGAGTAGATAATTCTGGTAAAAGATTAAAAGGTAAAAATTGGGAAATGTATGAATCACCTAGATCACAAGAAGAAAATATAGATATTTATAAATCTGTAAAAAGAATATTTGATCTTGAAAACCCTAAACACAAACCAGCAACAACTTCTTTTAAAACTACTGTGAAGAGAACCGTGTAAAAATTTGGCTACCACAGATAATAGTCGTATATTCACATCAAGTTAGTTAAGGTAAAAAAGTCGGTAGGGAGTAGTCCGACGTCAAGTACCCCAAGAAGCTTAAAAGAAATTTCCGATTTTCGGTTGCAGTACACTTCTTAACAACATATGCCTGGGAGAAATTCCAGGCTTCTTTTTCCGCGGAAAAATTTGGTTACCTGAGGTAGGAGTCGTATATTTATATAGTAAATAATAATAAAAATCAAGGTTATGTCAAATATAGTAAAAATTAAAAGAGGTCGTCCAAGTAAAAATATTGGTAAAATCGTTAAAAGATTTAAACCAAATACAATGTTAATGGATGATTTTAAATTCGATCCTCAATTATTTGTTCCTATGAAAACTGGAACTAAAATTGATAATTTACTTTCTAGTGAAGGTGGAATGATGAAAGGTACCAACGTAGCATTCGTAGGTGATCCTGGAGTAGGTAAAACAACTGTTTTATTAGATATGCTTGCTAATATGAAAAATAATGGCAGCAAAGTATTATTCATATCAGGTGAAATGACACAGATTGATATGGTAGGAATGGTTAAACGTTTTCCTAAATTTGGTAAATTGCCTATCTTATTTATGGGTGATTGGATTGAACATGATCCATTAGTTATTTTAAAATCTATTCTTAGTGAAGGTTGGGATTCAGTATTAGTAGATTCATTTGCCGAATTAGCAGTTGCTGTTCAAGATTTTCATGGTGGTACTATGAAAAACGCAGAAACTCAATTATTAAATTTATTTGAAAAACATAATAAAGCTGAAAATCAGGAAAAAAGAAATACTAACTTTATGATTATTCAACAAGTTACTAAAGGTGGTGAGTTTGCTGGTTCAAATAGATTTAAACATATGATTACCGCTATGGCTCACATGAAATTTACCCCTGAGGGTAGTAGAGCTATATGGTTTAGTAAAAACCGTAGAGGTGGTGAAATGAATAAATTACACTTTACTCTTGACCAGAGTAAACATGTCGGGTGGTTATTTACCGAGCCATTAAATATGGCAATATAACCTTATTATTATTTACATGGGCACGTGTAAACGTGCCCTTTTTTGCTATATTTATAATAAAATAAATTATGTCAATTAGTTTAGTACAATTGTTAAATGAAGTACAAGGTAAACCTAAAGCGATTATCTTGGCGGGAGCCCCAGGAGCGGGTAAAGGATTTATTCTACGTGGTTTAGATTTAGGAGGTTTAAAAGTATTAAATGTAGATAATATTTTTATTGAAAAATTAAAACAAGCCAATGTTAGTTTAGATTTAAAAAATGCTACACCTGAAGAAAGAAGTGAGCAAGCTAAACAGATGGCAGCAGCTAATAAAGAATTTAAAGGTGAATTACAAAATGTAATTAGTGGTAAACAATCATTTATCTTAGATGGAACAGCAGCTTCAATTAACACTACTTCAAAATTAAAAGATGAACTAGAAGAAGCAGGGTATAGTGTATTTATGCTTTATGTTTATACTGATTTAGAACGTTCACTAATGCAAAACCAAGATAGATTTGAAAAATCAGGTGGTGAAGATAGAAGTTTAGCACCTGCTATAGTAATGAGTACTTGGTTATCAGTAACTAAAAATTGGGCACCTTATAAACAAATATTTGGAGATAATTTTGTTTCAGTTGCTAATACATTACAAGATGAAAAATTAAAAGGTGTAGCTGATGTAATTAAAAAATATTTAGATCCATTTAAACCAACAGGAACTAAACCTAAAACACCGGCTCAAATCGAAAAAAGAAAAAAACAAAAAGCTGAAACAAATGCTCAAATACAAGCTTTATTAAGTGATGATGGAGCTAAAGAAATTATAGACGGATCAGTATCAAAAAACGAGGCACAATCTAAAATTAAACAATTTTTAAGTTCATGAGTTTAGTTAACGAGTTAATAAAAAATTTAATATCAGAGCAAGAATATAAAAAAACAGTTGCTATATATGCTGGTGGTTTTAAACCACCTACAAAAGGTCATTTTAAAGTAGTTAAAAAAGCTATAGAAGATAACCCTGACATTGATGAATTTATTATTAATATAGGAGGAAAAGAAAGAGATGGTGTAACACCTGAAGAATCTATCCAAATTTGGGATATTTACAAACAATATCTCCCAGTTTCTGCTAATATAAATATTCAATATAGTAGTACTCCCCCTATAAAGGCAACTTATGATTATGCAAAAAATCACCCTGATGAGGAGATTTTATTTATTATAGGTGCTAGAGAAGGTAATGAAAATGATTTTAAAGATATATCTGCAAGAACTAAATCATTAGATAAATATCCTAATTTAAATTTACGTACTATAGTAACTAGTGGTGGGGCATCTGGTACAGCGGCTAGAAATGCTGGTAAAATAAGTAAAGAAAAAATAAGACCATTTTTACCTGATGAATTAAAAGATGAGGAAGCAGAAGAAATTTATCAAATGGTATCTGATAAAGTAACTGAAGGTAGAAAAAAGAAAAAAGATCCTAAAAAAGGTACAGGTAAAAAACCTAAAAAATCAGGACGTAGATTGTACACAGACGAAGACCCTAAAGATACTATAGGTATAAAATTTAGTACTAGACAAGATATAGTAAATACTTTAAATAAAAAATCTTTTAAAGCTAAATCACATGCTAGAAAATCTCAGATTATTAATCTAATACATCAAAGAGTTAGAGCAGCATATGGTAGAGCAAAAGACCCTGCTGTTAAAAAACGTTTAAAAACAGGTTTAGATTATATTACTAAGAAAAAAGAAGTATCTAAGAAAAAAACACAAAGACTTAATAAGTTAAACGAAGCTATAGATTCAAGTAAATTTGATTTTAAACCTTATATAGCATCATTAACTAAATACTTTTTAGATAATGAAATGGCTATAAAACCATTACCTAAAATAGAAATGGTTCATAATGATGTAGAAAATGGAGAGGATATTTTTGGTAAAACCGCATACTACATGCCAGATAGTAATTTAGTAGTTTTATTTACTCATGGTAGACACCCTAAAGATATTTTAAGATCATATGCTCATGAACTAGTCCATGTACATCAAAATATGGAAGATAGATTAAATGATTATAGTACAACTAATGTAAATCAAGATGATCATTTAGAAAAAATTGAAAGAGAAGCATATGAAACTGGAAATATTTTATTTAGAAGCTGGACTGATTCACTAAATGATGGTATATTATCGGAAAGTAAAAAAAAAGAATATAAACATAAGTATGGTTTTAACCCAAAATTAGGCAAGGATCCTTTTGGTTTAAGTGCTTATGCAAGAGAATTAGCTATGGGATTAGAAGAACAAGAAAGTGAATATAAAGTTTACCTTGATATGGATGGGGTTATTGCTGACTTTGATAGAAGATTCGAAGATATCTCAGGAATGAAACCTCATGAATTTGAATCTAAATTTGGTAAAAAAGCTTTTTGGAATTTAATAGATGAGGATAATAAAATTAGCTTTTGGGTAGGAATAAAACCAATGGAAGGAGCTTCTAAATTAGTAAATGCGGTTAAAAAATATAACTATGAACTATTAACATCTCCATCAGCTAAAAAACAATCATATTTAGGTAAAATACTTTGGGTAAGAAACCATAGAGATATATTAGGTGGAAAACCTAAAATTAATTTTAGAAAAGCTAAAGAAAAACATAATATAAAAAGTAAATTAAGTTCTAATGATATTTTAATTGATGATAGAGATGATACAATAGAAAGATGGAATAATGCAGGTGGAACTGGTATACATTACAAATCATCAGGCCAAGTATTAAATGATCTTAAAAAATTAGGTTTATGAGTAAAGAAAACGTTTTAAAAAAACAGTTTCAAAAACGTGATGTAGAACGTTTAAGGAATTTAATGCAAGGTAAATATGGTAAAAAAACACGTTCTAGTGTTGGTTTTACTAATAAACAAGAATTTCATAATGAAGGTGATATCTGGGAATCTGATGGCCGTACTTGGACTATTAAAGATGGTATTAGGCAAAATATTACTAAATTAGATAAAGCTAAAAAGGCCCATGTATTACCTCTACTTTGTCCTAAATGTAAAAAGGTAATGAAAAATCGAAACGATAAACCCTTTTATAATATTCATAAAATGTGTTTTAATTGTGTTATTGATTTTGAACATGAACTAAGAAAAGAAGGAAAATGGGAAGAATATCAGCGTAATATTAAAAATGATGAATTAGATAATCATATTAAAGAATTTAAACTTTTTGTAAAAGAAAAATTAAAGGAATCTAATCAATCTCATGTTAGTGAAGCTGGTGAAGTTGAAAGATGGGTTGGTAAAATTGATGAAGATAAAGTTGATATAGCTACTCAAGAGGTTATAGATTATTTAGAAAAGTTGAAGACATAAAATTTTTTCATATTTATAATAAAATTAATTATGAAAGATACTTTTGATATATACTCTTGGAATCATAAAAGATATCTAGTAGAAGATATAGAAGAACAACTTAATGAAGAACTTCCAAGTATATCTGATCTTTTAGCTAAAAATGATTTAAGAGTTGAAGCAGTAGCTAAAGCTATAATTGACAATTATGTAGGTGAAGATGGATTTGAAATTAAAGATGATGGTAGATTAAGAGGCATAATAAGAGGGGCATTAGCAGATCACGTTTATGAATCTGATGATCCTACTATTGGTGCTGAAGAAGAAGGTGATCCAAATGAGTATGTAGTTGGGGAAGGTTTAAATGATAGAATTAGTAAAATAGATATTGGCTATACCGACCCTCCATCAGGTAGGAGATTATACAGTGTTAAGGTAGATGATGCAAATGGTAAAAGATTAGGCAAATTATATCTTGATGATACAAATGATTTGCTAAAAATGTTAGGTATTGATGATGAAATACCACGTAGTATTAGTTTTGGTGATGAGAAAATTTTAGATAGTATTGTTAAACAACTTCAGGACCAAGGTATTGATGCTTCTTGGGATGATTTAATGGATGTAAGTTAATGGAATTAAACGAAAGAATTAAAGCTGCAGTTAACGAAAAACTGTGTAAAAAAGGAGAAGCATATCGTAAACGTAGAATGGCCGCTGGTGAAAAATCATCAGCTTATTTATCTGGTCGTGCTGTTAAAGTATGTAAAGGCCAAATGAGTGGTAAGAAAAAGAAAAAATAATGGCACTAAATGAAGCTTTTGATGAATTAGATGATGGGTTCGATGCCGAAATGGAGGCATTGATAAAAGCAGGACCTAGACTCAACAAAGAAAGATTTAAAGATGTAATCTATTATATCCATAATAATTGGATGGCAGGTAATTATGGTGATGATTATGCTATAAGAAGAATAAGTAAATATCTTAATGCTCTTGAGGAAAATGTAGCCCCTAATCATACTGGCAAATCTGCACCTTATGGGTCAGGTTATAAAAAAATTAATGAACAAGAATTAATAGAATCTCTTAGAGATTGGTTTAAAAAAGAAAATTGGGTAAGAATTAACACTTCAGGTAATATATCAGGAGATTGTGGTACTATGAAAAAAGGTAAGGCAACCACAAGATGTTTACCTAAGAAAAAAGCACAATCTTTAACTAAAGCAGAGCGTAAAGCCACAGTTGCTAAAAAAGTTAGAGGTAGTAAAAAAGGAAAACAGTTTGTGAAAAACACAAGCAAAGCTAAATTTAAAAAGAAAAAATGAAAAAAATAGTATTATTATTATTTACATTCTTATTAATAGGATGTAACAACAATCCAAAACAAGAAGTATCTTCACAAGTATATGTACCCTCATTTGATGTAGATTATAACAACTGCGGTACTGATCCTTTAGTTAGTGAAGGGGGTGTAGATTTTGGGAATGAAAGCTTAGTCAGAGCAGGTAGAGTAGCATCTAAAAATGGTTATATTAATATTTCTAAAATAGAAGCAGACATTGATATATCAGCTTTAGCACAACGTTCAGATTTTACAGGTGATTGGCTAAATGCAGCTTTTTATGCTGTATCTAGTAAAGTACAACCTATTAAATCGGATTACTGTGATGCAGAATATTCAGCAGTTCCATTTTGCCAAGAAATTGATTTTTTAGAATCAAATGGACAAAAAATGTTTCAACATACTTTACACTTAGCTACAGCTAAACAAGGTCCCCAAAGATGGGAAGTATCATTTACTGATGCAGCTAACACAGATTGTTGGGAATGGGATGAAATGGAAGCTGATACTGACCCAGGAGTACATAGTTTAGTGGGCAAAATTAATCCAAATAAACCATTCCATATGGTAGTTGATTTTAACTCTGATTATACAAATATGATTATTACTTTATCTCAGGATTCATATAGTGTAAAAGTATTTGATATGACAGAACCAGCAGTAGAAGGTAGTTCTACTTTAGACATGGGTATGTTAAAAGATGCTATGGCTGTAGGTTGGTGGTTTACACCTTCTTATCATAATTCTTGGTCACCAGGGGTAGATAATCCTAAATGGTATAAAGATAGTGGTGGAGAATGTAATCATGCTACTTTATGTGGGCAAGGTGGAGGATGGAAACTTTATAATTTAAAAGTAACTGCAGAAAACCAAATATAATATATGAAAAACATACTAGGATTATTACTAGGATTATTATTAACAAGTTGTGGTGTTGGATTCCAATACACGACATTAAACCATGCTGGTCATATTGATGGTATTTATTCATCTAATGATGTAGTTTTAGAAGTACCCTCTAATGTACAAATTGATACTTTAAATGAGTTTCAATTAAGAAGAAAATTAAGAACAGATTTTCAATTTAGATGGGATTTTGCCCAATATGCTATGAACCAACCTTATGGGTGGTATATGTCTAATTATAGCTTTAATCGTTGGCGACCATATAACCCATTTAATGTTTATTGGAATAGTACTCAATATTGGACAGATTGGGCATTTAATTATCCATTCCAAACTAATTACTATGGTTGGAATAGACCTTATTGGGGATGGAATAACTCTTGGTGGAATGGGTATAATAATTGGTATAACGGACCTTGGCATAACCCAGGTTATAATGTAATATGGAATAGAAGTCAAAGAAATAATGTTGCTTATATTAATGGTAGAAGAGGTTCTAATAATATACAAAATAGAATTATTGCTAATAATACTAATAGAACTATAAGAACTTATCCCAACAATAATAAAATAGATAAAATTGTTAATACTATAAGAACAAACATTAATAATAACAATATTAATAATAATAATAATAATAATAATAATAATAATAATAATAATAATATTAGAATTTATAATAAACCTAATAATATTAATAATAATTCTAGACCCCGAATTAATAATAACCCAATTAATAATTTTAAACCAATTAACAATACCCCCAGACCTACTTACAATTCTAATACTAGAGTTAATAATAATTCAAGAAGTAGCAACAGTAATTCAGTAAGAAGCAATTCTGGAAGAAAAAATTAATATTTATAAATAAAAATATACTAACATGGACAACTTTGATTACAAAGCTTATTTAAGAGATAATCCTCTTTTAAAATCTGAGGACAAACTTATTAAGGAATCTGAAGAAATTTCAGAAAAGAAATACAAGCAAGGATACGACGATAGAGAAGATGAATCTCTAGGCGCACGTAGAGGTGCTGAAAAAGACAAGAAACAATCTATGAAAGATCGTAGAGATGATTCTTATGGAAAATTTGGCAAAAGAGATGCTGAGAAAAAAGGCAAAAATAAAGTCAATAAAGAAAACTTATCTGAAAAAGAAGATTCCAAAAAAGGCAATAAAGATGAGCAAAAAAGAATGGAAGGAGCTATTAGAGATGATAGAGACCACATTAAAGACCTTGAAAAGGATATAGCAGATAATGAAAGAAAATTAGCTAAACTTAAAAAGGATTTTAAGAAAGACGTTAATGAATCAGAAGAAATAGACGAAATAGAAGAAGTATCTTCTAGTAAAGTTAAATTATCTGAATTAAAAGCTAAAATTAGAGAACAAATACTTTCACAATTATCTGAAGAAGAAATTGATGAGCAAGAAGATGTTGATGTAGACGTTGAAAAAGATGTTAATATCGATGTTGAGGATGAAGTTGATATAGACGATAAAAGTGTAGAATCTGATATTGAAGTAAAAACAACAATCCCCGGAGAAAGTGAAGATGTTGAAGCAATATTAGGACTTTTAACTAAAGCTCAAGGTGAAGCTGAAAAATTAGGCGACCCAAAATTATTAGATCAGATAGGAAATACAATTACGTTCTTTACTAGAAAACACGTAGTTTCATCATCTGACTAACATGCTAAATGAACGCAAACTTACGGAAAGAGAACTAGATAAACGTGCAGAAACTTTAAAAGGTTTGTTGTCCAATAAACGCACACTAGTTAAAAAATACGGTAAGGATGCGGAAAAAGTAATGTATGGTATAGCGACTAAACAAGCTAAAAAGAAAGTTGAAAATATGAATTTAGATACTCTTAAAGAACTTATCCACCAAGCAATAACTATCCCAGAAGTACAAACTGACCCCGGTCCCTCAACTAATGTAGAACCAGAAAGTGGTGAGGAAGTTGATGTAGATAAAGGTTTTTCTGGTGGTGCCGACTATGGTGCTGCTGATGCTAATTTAGGCAGTGAAGATGAAAAGGAAATGGAACCTAATACTCCCCTTAAAAAAGACTTAATGGAAGATGAATCTCAGGATGATGCCGTTATAGAACTTCGTAATATAGTTGATGATTTAGAAGATAAAGCTGATCAAGCTAGGGAATTAGTTAGACAATACTTTCCAAATGAATTATCAAGATTAGATGGATATGGTGTATTTGATGTTGCCTATTCAGGTAATAGATATAATGTTACATTAGGTAAATTTGTTGATGGATTAGAAGAAGGTAATTATGATGATTTAGATGATGATGATTATGTAAATGAAGATTTAGATGTAGGACATCAAGATGATGAACCAGGAATGCTTAAAAGAGAGTTAGCTAGAGCAGGTCAAATGGTTCAAATGCTTTATAGAGCTATAGACAAATATGATGATCAAGGTGAAGTAGATTTTCCTCAATGGTGGCAGTCTAAAATTATAAAAGCTAATGATTATTTAGATAGTGCCTTTGATTATTTAGATGGTGAAGAAATGGTAGCCAAAATAGATGCCGTTCTTGATATGAGTGAAGAGGTAACTAAACCAGAAGAAAAAAAATTAAAGAAAATAGAAAAAGAATTAGAAAAAGCTTCTAAATTACATAAAGGTCAATCTAATGCTTTAGCTAAGGCTTCTAAAAAACATCAATCTCAAGCCGATAGAATTGCTAAATTAGTTAAAGAAAAATTAACTAAAAAAAATGATGTAGGAGATTTTGTCGATGATTTTAAAAAGTCTAAAGCAAAACAATTTAAAGGCAAATCAAGTAAAAAGAAAAAAGAAATGGCTGTTGCAGCATATTTATCTAAACAAAATGGTTAATTATGACAGCTGGAGAATTAAAAGAAAAAATAAAGGGGCTTGTTTTACAAGTATATAAAGACTATTCAAAAGCCGAAGATGCTGCTATTGCTTATGATGAATTAGTTAAATTTCCATTACTAAAAGATGTTATAGTAGATTTATTAACTACTGAATTTGATGCATTTTTAGAAACTATAGAATGGGTTGCTCCTAGACCTAGTACTTTTAGAATAGTATTACTTAATGGACAATCATTTCTATTAATGTATACTGAAAAAAGTTGGATAGCTACAGTAGAAGGAAAAAAATATTACTTACTTAACTTAGACGAAGAAGAAAATTGTGCTTTAGCGATTAATAGAATCCTACAATATGGACAATCTGGAGCAGATGCATCAGCAGATACAGATGCTGAAGCTAGCACAGATTCTGAAACAGAAGTTGATGTAGAGGATGATGTTAACGTAGATGTAGAAGCATAATGAAAATATTCGATCAATTTTTTACTAAATTTTCTTACAAATTTGATAAAGGGTATCCTGATATGGATAATCCAACAGATGTTGCTTTGCTAGAATCTTATATAAAAGATTTAGGTATTAATTTTTTATTTGAAAATAGTGAACTAATTTCTATTATAGATAAAAATATTAAAGACTACGGTAATTTAGAAACATCTGGTAAAGATACAATTAAATTAGTTTTTTCTAATATTCCAAATAGAGGAGGCCAGTCCGATTCGTTACGGAGAGATGTATATGATGAATTAGAAGCATTAGTTAATAAAGAAGATTCTTTAGAAAATTTTAGAAAAATAGCTACTGGGTCTAGTTTAGGAAGTGCCATAATTAATTTTAAAGGTAAAGACTATAAATTAATTGTTAAAGGAGCTTCTAATCAAACGGCAAGTGATACTGATGTTAAAGAAGCACTAGTTTCTTTATTTTATATAACAAATATAGACACTCCCTTTAATCAAGAAAATTACGAAGAAAGAATTAGTAGCTTAATTGAAATAGCTAGTAATGGAATACCAGGTGAAAAAGATGAAGCGACACAAAAAGTAATTAAATTTTTAGAAGCAACAAGTGAAGTAAGTACTAAAAATATTAATTTTTTTAATCAACCTTTATCCTCTGCCTTAGCAATAAAAGAAGCATACCCAGGCCAAAAATTAATTAGATCCGGGTTATTTGATCAAATACGAAGTAAGGCTCAATCTATTACTGGTTTACCTGCGGATAAATGGTGTCCAGGTGATTTATATGTTCAATTAGGACCTGTTGAAATACCAACAGATGATAATATAGAATTAATAAATGATTTATTTAATGATGAATGGGGTGGTGATTCAGAACCATTAACTGCCGTTTCTTTAAAACAAGCAGAAGCCCAAGGAGGTAAAGCTAAAGCTTTATTAAATAAATATGCAGCTGCTAAAGAGGATTATAATCTTACTAGGGATGAAATTGAATATAATAAAGCTCAATTTATTTCAGCTATTGATAATCTTAGAGAAAAGGTACAAAATTTAGTTGGGACCAATCCAAATATTAAATATAATATAGGTTCTGGAGATCTAAAAGATGAAACTAGATTTTTAAGAGGCAAATTTGCTGCTCTAAAATCAATTGAATTTTTATTTAGGCAATTTGAAAATGATAAAGTAGATGATGCCGTAGTTGCATTAGTAGGTTTTGCTTTATCTTTAACTGGTGTAAATCCTACATTTTTTAAAATAACAGGACAAAAATCAGGAGCTCCAGGTAAAGTAGATAAATTTAGTAGAGGACAAAATGTTGTATTATATAATGTAGATGGAGATTTTGAACCAATTGAAATTATTGACAGTTCTACATTTGGGGGATTAGTAATTAAATTTAAAATTGAAAAAGGAGGGGATCCCTATTCAGTAACTATTAATGCTAGAAATAATGGAAATACCCAAGGTACTTTGGAGGTACAAAAAATTAAAAAAATAAGTTAATATTTATAATAAAATAAGATATGTGTCAAAAATGTGGATGTAATACTTGTGAATCAATAAAAGGTCCTTTACTAACTGAAGGTAAAGTACAAGTTAAGTCTTTATTATCTGAAAATTTACAATACCATTTAGATAAAAATATTCCTTTATTTGAATCAGTATTTAGAATTGGTTCCAATGCCCACTTAAAATTAATTAAAGAAGCTAGAAAAATGTATTCACGTAATATAATCGATTTATGTGAAGATGATAAAGAATTAATTAAAACACATTTAGGTGAATTTGGTTTATATGAAGGAGAATCAGTACCTTTAGATTTACCTATGTTAGAAGAATCATACGATTATGATGAAATAGCACAATCTGAATTTGGTATGGATTACGACCAGTTAGGCCCAGGTGAAAAAGAATGGGTACGTGATGAAATAGACAATATGTCTATGAATGAAACAGAACAATTAGATGAAAATAAAGTAATTGATTATATTAAGAATCAGGGTAAAGAGGTAGTTGCTAATTTAAAAGCTAAATTTCAAAAAGTAATTACGACTGCTAAAGAAGAAGGAGGAGAAACACTCCAAATGTTTAAATTATTAGCTAAACAAAAAAGCGGTACAAAATTAACTCCACAAGAAAGCAAATTAGTAAGCGATCAAGGTAAAGATTTATTAAAAATGGTTTTAACTGGAGCTGGAGCTGCAAGTGGTTTTGGAGCAGTAGTATCTGTTCTACCTGTAACTGCAACAATTGCAACATTAATATCGGCAATAAACTTTTTAGATTTAGACGATGAATTACTAAAATATACGGACTCATCAAAAGACTCAGCACGTGGACTTACATCAGTAGAAAAAGATAAAGCAAATTTTAAAGATATTGGTGGAGTAAAATATATTAAATATGATGTTGTAGAACCATATTTAGATCAAGCCGATGCCGTAGCTGAATCATATGATAGAGGTGAAATGTTAGATTTAGTATCTCATCGTCTATTTGATAAAGATTATAAAAAATTAAATAATAAAGAAAAAGATGAGGCTGAAAAAGAAGCTAAAATTCATAATTTAATTAAAGAAGCTTTAAGAAGCCAATTAGACGAAAAGAAAAAGGCTAAGAAAAAGAAGAAAAAAGATCCACCAATTGGTAAACCAAAACGTGGTGGTTCTAAAGCATATTACGTTTATGTAAGAGATCCTAAAACTAAAAAAATTAAAAAAGTATCATTTGGTTCAGGTGGTTTAAGAGCTAAAATTAGAAACCCTAAAGCTAGAAACGCATTTGCTAAAAGACATAGATGTAAAGAAAAAACTGATAGAACAAAACCTGGATACTGGTCTTGCCGATTACCAAGATATGCTAGTCAGTTAGGTTTAGGTGCTAACATGAATACTTTTTGGTAGAATGAATCCATATAAAAATAAAGGTAACATAAGAACATTCTCTAAGGATGTAGATCCAATGGAATTAGTTTGGCATCAAGATGCTGAAGATAGAGAAATTGAAGTATTAGAAGGCAAGGGATGGGAATTACAAATGGATAATGAATTACCCTTTGAATTAGTAAGTGGAGATCATATATTTATAACAGAAGGTCAAGTACACCGAATATTAAAAGGTACAACCGATTTAAAAATAAAAATAAATGGATAATTTCGATTTAAGAAAATATTTAGCTGAAGGTAAGCTATTAAAGGAGGAGTATGACCCATACGACGACTACGACAACATGGATTTTAGCAAACTTAATCCAGGTCAAAAAGAAGCATTTGATGTTTGGTTAGTACAGTACTCCGAAGATTACTTTGAAAATAAACCAGAATTTCAAGCTATGATAGATAAATTTGCTGAAGTTGAAAATGCAAATGATTTAGCAGATTTCGTTCATGCTGAGTTTGCAGGTGATAAATATGAAAGGCTAGCTTTTATTAGACAATTAGAAAAAGCTTATTTAGATGATGATCAACCTTTAGATTAAAAATTAGAATAAATGGATAACTTTGATTTAAGAAAATATTTAGCTGAAGGTAAATTATATGAAGCAATTAGTCTTGATGTTTTGCCTAAAAATAACATAGCAATTCTAAAAGGAGACTCAGGTGAGTATGAAGGTTTTATTGAAGATGGAGAAGTATCATTTTCTACTACATATGATGATTTAGATTATAGAATAACTGATGAATATGATGAAAGTAATATTGAAGATTTTTTAGGTAAAGGTCATGCATTTATAGAATTAGCTAAAAAATACGACCATAATTGGAATATTGAACCCGATTTAGTTGGTATAACAATTGAATTAAAATGAAAGAAAAAATTTGTATAGCAATTTGTAAAATTACATTCAACAAAGTATGTCTAGGTTGGTGTAATGCTAAATGCTGTAATTAAAAGTAAAAACATATAGGATAGATTCATAGCCTATCCGATCAAAAATAATTAAAGAGATCTGTGGCCTCCATTTGGAGGTCACATTTAGGTTTCGTATATTAATGTATAAAACTGATATTAAATGAATGTAGTAATAATTGGTGCAGGAGTAGCAGGAGTAAATGCAGCTACAAAACTGGTTGATAATAATTTTAATGGTAAAATTACTATTATTGATATGGGTAAAGACCCATATTTAAGACCATATGAAGAAGTAATGACTGGGTATCTAGGAGCAGGTGGTTGGTCAGATGGTAAATTAACATATTCTACTCAAATTGGTGGTCAATTATCTAAATATGTAGGTGATGAAAAAGCAATGGAGCTAATGAAGCAAGTAGTAGATAATTTTACTAGATTTCACCCTCACCCAGAACAAATTATATTATCATCACCAGATGAAGAACCGGATTTTATTAAACCATATTTTGGATTAAGATTATTCCCAGTATGGCACATTGGTACTGATTATTTACATGAAATTGGAAAAAGTTGGTATGATTATTTAGTTAATAAAGGTGTAGAATTTTTATGGGAAACTAAAGTTAGTGATATTGATTTTGATAATAATGATGTTAGGGCTAATTTAATAAATGGTGGTGAAGATGTTAATTTAAAATATGATAAACTTATTTTTGGTGTAGGTAAATCAGGTATAGATTTTACTTCTGAAATAATGAAAAAATATAATTTACCAACAGAGGAAAAACCAGCTCAAGTTGGTGTTAGATTTGAAGCACCACAAAATCACTTTCAAAAATTAATTGATGTAGCTTATGATTTTAAGTTATATAGAAAATTTGAAGATGAAGGTGTATCATTAAGATCATTTTGTACAAATAATAATGCGGCATATGTAGCAGTAGAAGAAACATATGGAGATCACAGTTATAATGGTCACGCTAAAAAAGATGAAGCATTTAGAAATGATATGACTAATTTTGGTATCTTAATGGAAGTTCAAGGTATTAAAGAACCATTTAAATGGGCTAGAGAATTAGTAGGTAAAGTACAAGAAAATAGCACAGGTTTATTTTATAGTCCAACTAGAGAACCATCTACAACATCAGAAGGAATTGATGTATCATCTACTAAAATAGAAAATTTAGATGTAGTTAAAGATGCATTTAAAGGATATTACAAATACATTGAGGATTTTATCAATGACATGAAATTAGTATTTCCTACATTAAAAGATGATTGGGGAATCTATGTACCTGAGGTAAAATACCTAGCTCCTGAACCTCTAGTTAATTATTCTGATTTATCGTTAACTAAATACCCTAATGTGCACTTTGTTGGTGATGCGTTGTCAGCAAGGGGTATATCAGTATCGGGGGCTCATGGTACATTAGTTGCTGAAAATATTTTGGATAATTAAAATTAATTATGTATATTATGGATATGGAAAAAAAATATGATGAATGGCCTAGTAGTAAAAAATTAAAAAAAGCTGATGGTACTATAGCTTATATTTGGGATAATAAATTACATAATTGGGATGGTCCTGCTTTAATACCTGAAGGTAATGAAAGAAAAGCAGAATATTATATCTATGGTGTAAAATATTCAAAGGAAGAGCATAAGGATAGAATTAGACAACAAACCGGGTTGCCTTGGTATAAAAAACCTGCACCTAAAGGACAAAATCACAGAAATTAATATGAAAATAGGATTATGTGGCACAATGAGTGTGGGTAAAACAACATTAGTTAATGCCTTAAAACAACTACCAGAATTTCAACTTTATAATTTTGCTACAGAACGTAGTAAATATTTAAATGATTTAGGTATTCCATTAAATACTGATTCTACATTAAAAGGTCAAACTGTGTTTTTAGCTGAACGTTGTGCTGAATTAATGCATAATGACATAATTACTGATAGAACAATATTAGATGTAATGGCATTTACTCAAAATGCAAAGTCAATACCTTACCAAGATAAAGATAAATTTATTGAATATGCGAAAGAATTTATTAGAGAATATGATTATATTTTTTATATTTCTCCTGATGGCTTACCTATTGAAGATAATGGAGTACGTGAAACAGATGAACATTATAGAGATGTTATAGATTTTACTATTACAAATTTTATTAGAAAATATGCTTATATGATGAATAATATAGAAACTATAAAAGGTAGTACTAAAGATAGGATTAATCAAATTTTAAATGTTATTAAATTTTAATATATTTATAATAAAAACACCATAAATATGAAAAAGTCTGAATTTACATCATTTATTAAGGAAGAAATTGTAAACATATTATCGGAAGATAATCATGATGAAAAATCAATTTTAGCTAAAGCTAAGGCTCAAGCAGAATTAAATAAAGAACTTGAAAAGACAAAAGATCTAGTTGGTGAAGAAGAAGATGATAAAGACGCTGTCAAAGCAGCTATGAAAGCTAGAGGTAAATTTAAAAAACTTGATTTAGCTGTTAAAAGTTTAGATGGTGTAACAAAAGAAATGCAAAAATTAGCTAGAGATTATGCTAAAGCTAAGGGGGAAGAAAAAGAAAATTTATTATCTAAACTAAAAAGTAAAACTAAAATTAAAAATGAGTTAAAGGATTTAGTAAAGAAATTAGAAAAAAATGTTGTTTAACGAAAAGTTTTGGAATTCTGCAAAAGTTATAGTTTTATTATTAATTATTTTTTTTATTTTATTCAAAAATAATAATAACCAAGATTATGTCAAATCATATCAAAACCAAATAAATGCCCTAAATACTAAAATTGATTCATTACATAATATAAATGATGATTTAACTTATAAGATAGATACTTTAAATACCCAAATACTTACTTTAGATAAAGAAATTAATGTACAAGATAATAGGATAAGAACACTAAAATGGAAAATAAATGAAAAAGTTACTGCTGTTGATAATTTTAACAATGACGAACTTTATAAGTTTTTCTCAAACCGATACAGACAGCACCTCGATTCGATTAGAGACGCCAATAGCCAAACTAGTAATTAAAGATCTTATTAGTGGTGATGGAGCTAAAGAAGAATTAATTATTAGTGATGGAAAATTTAAATTATTAAAACAAAAAATAATTTTAAAGGATAGTATTATCCTTAATTTAAATGATAAAATTAATAATTTTAATTCTATTATGTTGACTAAAAATGATCAATTAAATTTATCTCAAGAATTATCTAAAAAATTAAAACAAGATTTACAAAAACAAAAACTAAAAACTAAATTAGTAGGAATTACAGGTATTGCAGTTGCAATTGGAATATTAGTAATAGCTAAATAATATGTCTGATTTAAAAAAAGTAATAAGATCTGAATATTTAAAATGTGCTAAAGACCCTGTACATTTTATGAAAAAATACTGTTATATTCAACACCCCCAAAGAGGTAGAATCCAATTTAATTTATTCCCATTTCAAGAAAAAGTTTTAAAATTATTTAGAGATAACCCATATTCTATTGTTTTAAAATCAAGACAATTAGGATTATCTACTTTATCCGCTGGTTATTCTTTATGGATGATGACTTTTCATAAAGATAAAAATATACTTTGTATAGCTACAAAGCAGGAAACTGCTAAAAATATGGTAACAAAAGTAAAATTTATGTATGAAAATTTACCTTCATGGTTAAAGGTTGATGCAGCTGAAAATAATAAATTAAATCTTAGGTTATCAAACGGGTCACAAATTAAAGCAACTTCTGCAAGTAGTGATGCAGGTAGATCAGAAGCAGTATCATTATTATTAATTGATGAAGCTGCTTTTATTGATAATATTGGAGAAATATGGGCATCAGCTCAACAAACATTAGCAACAGGTGGTGGTTGTATAGCTTTATCTACTCCTTATGGTACTGGTAATTGGTTTCACCAAACATGGACTAGAGCAGAAGCAGCAGAAAATGATTTTTTACCTATTAAATTACCCTGGTATGTCCACCCAGAAAGAGATGAAGCGTGGAGAAAAAGGCAAGATGAATTATTAGGAGACCCTAGAATGGCGGCACAAGAGTGTGACTGTGATTTTTCAACCTCAGGTGATATTGTTTTTTATCCTGAATATATTGAATATTATCAAAAATCATTTATCAAAGATCCACTAGAAAAAAGAGGAACAGATCAAAATTTATGGGTATGGGAATCACCCGATTATACTAGAGATTATATGGTTGTTGCGGATGTATCTAGAGGTGATGGAAAAGATTATTCGGCTTTTCATATTATAGATGTAGAAAGTAATGTACAAGTAGCAGAATATAAAGGTCAACTAGGTACTAAAGAATATGGTCATCTGCTTGTAGGTATAGCTACGGAATATAATGAAGCTATGTTAGTAATAGAAAATGCTAATGTAGGTTGGGCAACTATACAAGTTGCAATAGATAGGGGCTATCAAAACCTTTATTACTCTCCCAAATCAGACCAACCTAATGTCAATTCCTATTTTGATAAGTACCAGGATCACTCAAAAATGGTTCCTGGTTTCACAATGTCTTCTAGAACTAGACCTATGGTAATAGGGAAATTTCAGGAATACTTAAGTGATAAGGGAGTAACTTTTCAATCAAAAAGATTGATAGAAGAAATGAAAACATTTATTTGGAGAAACGGAAGACCAGAAGCACAATCGGGGTACAATGATGATTTGGTTATGGCTTTTGGAATATCAATGTATATTAGAGACACAGCTTTAAAATTTAAACAACGTGGATTAGATATTACTAAACAATCTTTAAATAATATGAAAGTTAATAGAACAGCGTATCAAGGCAGTTACTTTTCCAAAGGTACTGATAATCCTTACCACATTAACACAAAAGATGGTAAAGAAGATATAAGTTGGCTTCTATAACAATATTTATAACAATAATTATATATTAAATGGCTGATAAAAGCGTATTTTCAAGATTAAGAAGATTATTTTCAACAGATGTAATCATAAGAAATGTAGGGGGTGATCAATTAAAGGTCATTGATAGTAGTACTATACAACAAATGGGTGGCAT
>VTLG01012989.1_pt1 | contig 30481 bp, 25 predicted proteins | sample 4694571 | NCBI WGS metagenome assembly VTLG01 (sample SAMN12604809, study PRJNA352737) | marine metagenome | biome: ENVO:00000447; feature: ENVO:00000209|ENVO:00000569|ENVO:01000036; material: ENVO:00002151; isolation source: viral sequences binned using virsorter ...
TGTCTCTTCGTGATCCACAGACTAATCTAGAAAGATTTAAGTCTGGATTCTTTGTTGATAACTTCAAATCTGTAGCTGGTGGTGATGTAACTAACCGTCAATATAAAGCGTCTATTGATTCTACATCAGGTAGATTGAGACCACAACACTACACAACGTCTATTGATTTATTACTTGGATCAGAGGCGATTGTTGGTGCTGCAACATCATCTAACCCATCCGCTGATTATAGATTTGTTGAAGATCTTGGCGATGCAAACGTCAAGAGAGTTGGTGATGTTATATGTTTGGATTATAGTGATACAGTTTACTTAGAAAACAACTTTGCAACTCGTATTGAGAATGTAAACCCATTTGCTGTTGTAAACTGGATTGGTCAGGTTGAATTGAATCCAGGCACTGACACATGGATTGAAACTAGAAGAACTACTGCAACATATGATATTGAAGGTAGTTTTAATTCTACTATGGGAATCACTGGTGCTGACAGTAATACTGGTTTATCACCTATAGATTGGGGATCATGGGAAACAACTTGGACAGGATCAAGTGTAGATACAGGCCCAACTCTGTTTAGTAGAACAGATACAGAAGTTACTGGTAGATCTTCTCAAAGAGGATCATTCCAACGTGGATCTCATATTCCTCTTGGTCGTGGTATTCCTATCACTACAACAACTAACTTCCTCGATACAACATTCAACTTTAGAGAGCAGACTACAACCACAACTACAAACCAAACTAGAGAGGGTATTCAGTTCCGTGTTGGTGAAAGATTTGATACAACAAGTCTTGGTGATAAGGTTGTAAACACAGAAGTTATCGCTACAATGCGATCACGAAATATTGAGTTTGTTACTAGGAGACTTAAGCCTAATACAAGACTATATCCATTCTTCGACAATATCGATATGTCGAAATATGTTGTACCAAAACTTATCGAGATTACAATGGTATCTGGTACATTTGGTGCTGGTGAAATTGTAGAAGGAAGTCGTGCAAACACAACAAATGATGCAATTAGATTCAGACTTGCAAATCAGAATCATAAGTATGGTCCTTACAATAATCCAGATCAGGTTTATAAACAGAACCCATACGACCCTGCATCCAGCATATCATCAACATACTCATCAACAACTTCTATATTGAACGTTGATACTGCATCTTTAGAACTTCAGTCTGCATCTGGTTTCTATGGATATATCACTACTGGTATGAAGTTAGTTGGACAGTCTAGTGGCGCAATCGCAAGAGTCAGTGCAATCAGATTGATTACTGATAAGGCTGGATCATTAATAGGATCTCTATTTCTACCAGATCCAACAATTCCATCTGCTCCTTCATTTAGCACTGGTACTAAGACATTTACTCTATCATCTTCTCCTGTAAACTCAACCATCTCTGGATTTACAGATAGTTCTGGTGAGGCAACCTTCACATCATCTGGTACACTTCAAACTGTAGAATCTTCTACTCTCAGAATGAGAAATGCAGATGTTCAGAGAATACCTCAATCTGCCGATAGAACTCTTACTGATGAAAGTAGTAGATTAGTTATCCAAAATACTTTTGCAGAGAGATCTACAACTCAGACTAGATGGGTTGACCCTCTTGCACAATCATTTGAAGTTCCTGATATTGGTGGTGTATATCTTACTAAGTGTGATGTTTACTTCCAAGCTAAAGATACAAACCAATTACCTGTTACCTTACAAGTAAGAACACTTCAAACTGGTTTACCTACACAAGAAATCCTACCATTTGGTGAGTGTATTCTTGATCCTGATGAAGTTGTTCTATCTCAAGATGGATCAGAACCAACAACATTTACTTTCCCATCACCTGTATATTGTGAAGGTGGAGGAGAGTATGCTCTTGTTCTTCTTTCCGCATCCAACGAATACTTTGTTTATATCTCTAGGATGGGTGAAGAAGATATTACAACTGTAAATGCTGCTGATTCGGAAAAAGTTATTGTATCTCAACAGCCTTTACTTGGTTCACTATTCAAATCACAGAACGGTGCTACATGGGATCCTAGTCAGTTAGAAGATTTGAAATTCAATCTATACAGAGCAAACTTTACTTCAACCACTGGTAGAGTTAATTTCTATAACCCAGACTTAGATGTAGGAAACAGACAGATTGTTTCTCTTGCACCTAATCCTATTGATATGCTTGCCTATAATGCAGTAGTTGGTTTGGGTAAGAGTTTGACTTCCGCTGAACAGGCTGGTTTGACAGAAGGAACTACAATCTATCAACAAAATAATCCAAACTTTAAGGCTAACTTAAATAAAGTTCTTGGTGCAATAGGTATTGGTAGTGATCTAACAATTACAAATGGTGGTAGTGGTTTTTCTGCATCATCCATTGTTTACTCTAATGTACCACTTATATCTCAGTTTGGTAGAGGAGTTGGTGCAGCCGTCAACTTGACCGTTGATAATAGAGTTGCTGTTGCAGCAACAGTTTCTATTGGAGGAACAGGATATTCTGCTGGTGATGTATTGACAGTAGATGCCTCCAATACAGGCGGATTCGGTAAAGATTTGAGATTAACAATTCCAAATAATGTTGGTGTTATTAGTGCATTTAATACTTTAGTTCTTGATAATATTCAAGGAAAACCTAAAGTCGATTCATCATCTTCTGTAGTTTACGTTGGTGGTGGTGGAACAAGTGTTGTAAATGGAGCTCCTATTACATACCTACAAAATGTTACTGATGGATTACATTTCCGTGTAAGGCATTCAAATCATGGTATGTACTCACGAGAAGATCAAGTTACATTGTCTGGTGTAGAGGGTGATGTTAAACCTGAGAAATTAACATCCACAGTTGATTCTTCAAGTACAGAAGATATGACTGTTACTGCTGTTGGAATCTTTACTTCATTCGAGAATGTTCCAGTCAGTAGTTCCAACCCAGGCTATATTAAGATAAACAATGAAATTATTAAGTACACTGGTGTTACGACTACAACATCTACAATTAATAATATTACTAGATCGATTGATAATACCAAAGCTGGTGATTACGAAGTAAATGACAAGATATTTAAGTATGAGTTAAATGGAGTTTCTCTAAGAAGAATCAACGCATCTCATAGTTTCTTACCTACAAACGATACCAAGTATCCTATTGATGTTGATCATTACTGGATTAAAGTTGGAGTTTCAAGTAGAGGTATAGACAGAGCAACTGGAAATGCAAGCGGATTCCCAGAACTATTCTTTAGTGAGAATAAATCTGGTGGTAGTTACGATCAACAGTATGTACAAGTTGGTAATGCTTATGGTCCTATGGCGACTCAGAACATTGCTTTCAATATTGTTAGACCTAATGTTGCAACTCTCTTACCAGAAGGAACTGAGATATCTGCCAAGATTAGAACATTCAGTGGTAATAGTCCTGACGGAAACTTGACCGCATTTGTGGATCAGGGATATGAAGACATTTCACTCAATACCAATAACTATCTAACTACGCCTAGAATTGTTGCTTCTAAGAGTAATGAACTTGAGAAACTTATTGATTTCCCAGGCAGAAAATCATTTACATTACAAACAACTCTATCTACAGATGATCCTAAAGTTAGTCCTATGATTGACTTGGATAGGGTGAACATGATTACTATTATGGATAGATTAAATTCTAAGGTTACTGATTATGCTTCAGATCGTAGAGTTAATTCAGTTGATCAAGATCCAAGTGCTGCAATTTACTTATCTAAGGTTGTTAATCTAGAAAAAGCTTCTGATGGATTAAAAGTTCAGTTTGATGCTTACAAACACTCAACTAATGATATTAGAGTTATGTACAGAATATTCAGAATTGATGCACCACCACAGTATCAGTTATTTGAATTATTCCCAGGCTTTGAAAACCTAGACTCTAATGGTAATGTCATAGATCCAGCAAAGAATAATGGTAAACCTGATAGGAGAATATTATCTTCTTCTACTGAGGCTGATTATAAAGAGTATGAATTCAATGCTAAGAACCTACCACAGTTCAATGGATTCCAAATTAAAATTGTCATGACAGGAACTAACTTTGCTTATGTTCCTAAGATTCGTGACTTGAGAGCAATCGCATCCATCTAATGAGTAAGATAAAAGTCAAAGATAGTGGATCTCTTTATAGAGATGAAGAATCAGGTGCAATTTTAAATTGTTCTGATAGTGAGTATGATAATTATCTAAAACTGAAGCAAAAAAAATTGCAAGAAGCGAATGAGATGGATAAGTTGAAAGATGATGTTGATGAGTTGAAATCAATGATGAAACTCATTTTGAGTAAATTAGATAAATAACTAAAACCTCCCTTTGACAGATGACAGCAAGGAACATCAACTTAGTTTTAGATCAAGGTGTAGATTTTGAAGCAACTTTCACCATCAGAAATGAAGATGCAAGTTCTTTGAACCTAACAGGCTACACTGGAACTGCTCAACTAAGAAAGCACCCTGCTGCAACAAAGTCTACTGCCTTTACGGTATCTTTTCCCAATAGGGTTAATGGTCAGATTAAAGTAGCAATGGCAAGCACTATGACTGCTGTGATAGAAGGAGGGAGATATGTGTATGATTTAGTCTTAAATTCGCCAAATGATTATAAGACTAGACCGATACAGGGAAATCTTCTTGTAATTCCAGGCGTAACACGATAATGGCAGATTACTTAGTCACTCTCAACGAACCTGGCAGTTACAATGTCGGTGTAGACTACGAGATTCCATCGAAGTCGATCCAATATGGTAATATCATTATTGGTAAAACACCAGTGCAAGATGGTTCTGAAACCACATTTTCCCTAAATGATCAAGGAGCACCATACACTCCTAACAATAATCAACAACTTATTGTTACCAAGAATGGTCTTTTTCTAGACCCATCAAATGATTACAATATCTCTGGTAGTCAGGTCGTTTTCACAACTCCACCAGCAACAAATGACGATATAGTAATCATTGCTCTCGCTGCAGCTGCTGATCTGACGAGGACTGTAAACTATGTAATTGATAGTGGAAGTCTTCCAATGCAAGTCGGTGATAAAGGTAAATTAACCATAGATGTCAGCGGAGTGATTGAGAATGTTAGAGTTTTGTCTGATCAAACAGGCGATATCGTGTTCGATATATCCAAAACCACATTCGCAAATTATCCTAGTTTTAACAGCATTACAGCTGCTCAAAGGATACAATTAGTCAATAAAGATAAATACTTTGATGATGTCCTAAATAATTGGACAACAACGATTACAGCTGGGGATATTCTCCGATTTGACGTAATCAGTGTGAGCAATATTAGAAGATTACTAATCTCTCTAAAATTAAAATTATAAATACATTTAGTTCTTAGTTCAACTAGACCCCTAGAGGTAGTTTTTCAATGGCATTACTCGTTCCTAATATTGGTGAAATTGAGTCGCTACGTTATCTGATCGCTCAGAATAACTTTGTCGCAGATTTAGAAGATACATCACCGCGAAATCTTGTGTTAAAACTTTTCACAAGTAACACAACTCCTGCCGAGGGAGATGTTCCGTCTGCAACAACATACTTTGAGCCCTATATTGACGGAAACGTTAATGGTTACGGTACAACTGCAAATACTGGTTATCCTGTTTGTGTAAACAACAGACCTGACCAAGACTATAACCAGCAGTATGGTATTCTGTTAAACGGATCTAGATGGGTAATTAAGAACGTTGGTAGTGGAACAACTGCTACATATCCAGAACAGACTTTCACTTTCACAGGGCCTGCTGGTAACATCTACGGTTACTATGTGACTCGTGCAAATAACATGCCTATCTCAGTACAGGGTGTTGTACACGGTGCAAGTGTTGGTATCGGAACCACAGTTACTAAAGGTAATGGTGTTGACCCAACAATCGGTGTTGTTGGTAACTCTTATCTAACAATCGACCCACAAGTTAGTATCGATGATCTAACTCTTGGACAATTCGTTGCTGGTAACGCTGGTATTGCAACTGGAACGAGAATTATCGGTATTGACCGAAGTTATCGAACGATTTATCTCGACAAACCTCTAGTTGATAACATACAGGTTGCGACTGACCCATCAGTTACATTCAGTTTCGGTAAAATTTCAATTACCAACCACGGACTTAAGGCTGGAGACATCCTTTACATCAACGCTGGTACAGGTAATACGACTCTCGAATCTAATGTTTACACTGTCTTTAATGTACCAAACGCAGATGAGTTTACAACAACTCCATCTATGACTGCTACATCAAACGGTGTTCTTGGACTTAACACTGCGACTCTTTACAGTTCTATCATGTACGCTGAAAGATTCACAAACGGTCCTTACAACATTCAGAACAACGGAGACCAAATCAAGATTACTCTAAACGTCGCACTCGACTAATAGAAACACTAAATATCAATATGTGGACTCTGCTTTATATCTAAGGCAGGGTCTTTTTATTCGGGGATCTCCTTGACCGTATACACCTATGACAATACGAAGATAGATGTATTCACTACATTTAACGGTGGAGATATCACCGTGGGATCTAGCGAGAATATTGACTATGGCGATATAGTAGACAATGTTCAACCCGAAAGAGACGAGAATTTTTTCTTTATAAATGATCACGGATTAATTACTGCAACAGCAGATGTATTACCGTTTGGAACAGTAGAAGTAGTAGATGGAAGAGATGCACTAGGTAGATCTAGATCCCAGTGGATTCCAGAGAACGCAAATACAGTACTATTTGATGTAAATGACTCTGCACTAGAGTCAGCAGTAACGCCTTGGGTTGGTACTGGTACAATTCATGAGTTTGGTAACGGTCTCGAAAGAGTCGTCATACCAGATCTCGGAGCGGCAGGGCCTGTCATCTTTATCCCATCTGGGACCGCAGAAGAATCTATATCCAAAGGAAATTATGATGGTGCTGGTGCGATTGCCAAGTCTGGCTTATCAGTAACCGATCTAGACCAAGTTTATCCTTATGATGGTAGTGGTACATTAAATGTAAGTGGTACAACTACAACACCTTATGATGAGGCATATCTCCCTGTAATTAAGAACGCATTTAGAGCGAAGGGTGGAGATAACAGACTATTTGATGTTGAAAAAGTCATATACAACTACGCCAGATCAGAGTCTGACGTATTCGAGAAAGAAGATAACGGCACAATTACAGTTAGAGAAGGAGCATCCTTCGATAATCTCAATGTCACATTTGACGAGACTATCACAGATGTTCTTGGCAAGGAGAGATCATTCTCTGACGAAGATCAGGTAGAATTTGAAAGTTACGGAAATATATTAGACACACCTACATCTGCTGAAGATTACGGTGTAATAGAACAACAACTACAAGGCGGAATATTCCTTGACGAGTATCAGGCAACATTTGTTGGTGTCAGAGATGCCATTGTCAGAGGATACGAAGGTCTTGGTACATTCAAGAAAGAAGGTGCTGCAGAAGAAGATCGTTTCTTTGCATTTACTGGATCTGGTACACTCAACGTATCTGGAGAGAACTTCTTCAGTCAGGCTCCACAAAGCACAATCTTTGGTGTCGGCGATAAGATTACTGCATCTGGTAGTGCAGACGAGGCGTTTGTCCCTGCAACTGTTGATAACACCGTCCTCTTTGATATCTCTGGAACTGGTGCAGAAAGTACAGTCATACTTCCTGATACTAATAAAGTCACTGTCAGACTCACTGGCTCAGTATCTGATATCAAACTTGTTAAACAAGGTGATGAACAGACAGTCACTCTACATCTCAGTGGTGCTGCAACAGATATTGCACTTGTCAAAGACTACGAAAACACAAATCTCTTCGATATTACAGGAGAGATGCAACAGGGTATTCCTGTATACACTCCATCTTGGATATCACCAAAAGGAGATCAGACAACAGAAGAATACGATTGGGGTCTTATTACTGCCACTCCTACTCAACCTTCGGAAGATTGGGGACCAATCAATACAAACGACGAAACGATACCCAAGGTTGCAGAGAACTGGGGATTCTTACTTCCAGCATTCAACTACGTTCAGATTGGTGGTCAACATTATCCAAACAGAGATACATTCTCTCTTGGAGAATCCAGTCTGGTTGTCAATACTGGAGATGTTACAGGTATTGCAACATTCTTACTTTCCGAAGATCTCGATGTTGCAGCTGCAATCGATTACGAGTCCTCTGGAAAATCTGGTATTGCTACACACAATGCTGGTCTGTTCTTCTCTGGAGAACTATGGTTATCTCAGGCAGTACAACACAGATCATTCGGTCTTGATGGTGAATTTACAATCAGTGGTACTGGTGCCGAGTCTATCACACCATTCATACCAGAAGGATCAGGTTCACTATTCAAACTTGGTGGTGCGGCAGAATCCAGCACCAAGGCATATCTTGTTGGAGATTACCAGTATCTCTCTGGCACTGCAAACGTCAACTTTGCTCCACATATTACTGGTATCGGTACTGGAACATTCAGTCAAGGAAGAGAGCCTGGTCAGACATACTCCAGAAAGATTGATCTTCCAGATGATCAACTTGGCGGAACTCTTAATCTTTCTGGTATTGGTGCAGAAGTTAATACAGAATCCTACAACGAATCTTCAATCAAGTTTGGTCAAGAAGATGAGTACTTTGGAGAACTTGATGGCGTTCCAGCCTTCGGATTCTCTCTTGGAATTGGAAATACAAGTCTACCATCATTCGATGCAGACAATAGTTACAATCTTGACTTTGCATCAAATGTTATATCTGAGGATCGTGGAACCATTGGATTCAGTTCTGTTGGTGGTAGACCTTACACTCAAGACAGACCATTTGATGTTGGATTCACACATCAAGAAGGTATTAATAGAGGATACGAGGACGCTGGTTGGGTTAATGAATCAACACCATCAGCAAACATATTCCCATATGGAACTATTGATCTCTTCACGCTCGATAGTACACAAATCAGTTACATTCCAAATTGGGTTGGTTCTGGTACTCTCACTCTATCTGGTATCGGTGCAGAGAGAGTCGCTGTTGCAAGTAGTACAACATCTCTATTCGACTTTGTTAGTGGTGCTAATGTTGCCTACAGTGCTCAGACTCCAGAAGGAACAGTCCTATTCGAGATATCTGGCATTGCAACAGAAAGAACTACAAAAGACTTTGTTGGATCTGGTTCTCTTGTTCTATCTGGTGTTGCAACAGAGAAAGCATCATTCAATCCACCCGCTACTGGTATTATTTCCATATCTGGTATTGGAGATATTGCATCCAGCTTCGATCCTCCAGAAGGAACTTACCTACACATCTTTGGTGGTGCAGTTACAGATGCGGTTGGATTTGCTGCTCAGTCCAACAAGGCTGTTATACGTCTATCTGGAGAACTCACACATCCAGATATCGACTACACACCTCATTATGGTATCGACAGAAACATTGGTATCGAGACTGCATTTACAGTCATCAACGCTGGTGGTGGTGGAGAACACGGCGATCCTGGCATCGTTACTACAAGGTTCTTACCAAAATACCCTGCTGGTGTCGGTACTGCCTTCGTTCTCCAAGGTCGTTCAATATCAAGAACAAACGCACCTATCACAACTCACGGTGTTATATACGTTCTTGGTATTGGTACTGCTGGAAACGGTGTTGGTGGCCCAGAAGAGAAGGGAGATCTCGAAGGAGTCGAATTCGGTGCGAAGGAAAGATTTATTCCAGCTACCGAGTTTGGTGTCGGTTCCATCATGTTCGACTTCAAGAGTGGAGCAGATGCCAGACCAATCAAAGTCTTTGGATACTATGGAGACGACAAAGATCCAGGCACATCTGGTCAAATCACCATTCGTCAAGAAGGTGGCATCTTCACAGAAGAGAAGATCACAAGGATCTACCAAACAGATGGCACTGGAGCATACACTTACAGTGGTGCTGCAACAGACGAAGCAACAACATTCTCCGAAGTTGGTGGTGGATCTCTATTTGCAATCGGTGGAATATCAGAAACTGTTACAGCTGCAGAACTTGTTGCTGGTACATCTATATTCAATGGAGAGGCAGATATTGCCTTCTCCGCACAGACTCCAGAAGATACTGCAACACTTACACTATCTGGAGTTGGACTTCCTCGATTCGAGTACGACTTCAAAGGAACTGGAACTCTCACAATCAGAAGAGACATCAATCCTATTACAGGTGTTCGTCTATCTGCGGAAGGATCTGGTACTCTCTTTGGACTTGGTTCTGCTGCAGAGGCAACAGTCGAACCATCTGCTGCAAGAGCAATTCTTACACAGATCAGTGGTGTTGCAGAGACAAGATACTTCCAAGTATTCCAAGACTTCGTTCCATCTGGTACATTCACAATATCTGGAGAACTCACACATCCAGATATCGACTACACACCAGCGTACACTGGTATTGGAAATGTCACCATATCTGGTATTGCCGAGGAGAGGGCAGATCTTGTCGAAGTTGGATCTGGTATTGTTACATTCTCTGGTGCAGCTGTTGTCAGAATCACAGCAGACGATCTGGAAGGGACAGTCCTCTTCGACACAAAAGGCGCTTCTGCTCTCACTGCTCTCAATCAAGTTTATGGATACTACGGAGACGACAGAGATCCAGGCACATCTGGTATTACAACAATATCTGGTGTTGGTATTACAAAACCAATACAGGTTTATGGATACTATGGAGACGACAAAGATCCAGGCACATCTGGAACATTTACATTCTCCAATACACCTCTCGTACATCCATTTGTCGATTACACACCTTCGATTGGTATTGGTGTTGCAGTTCTCTTCCAGACATCTGGAACAGCTCTCGAATCTATCACGAAAGGCAACTACGAGACTCAAGGAAGATTCAAAGGACTTGCAAGTGTTAAAGAATCCTTCGGTAGAGCAACTTATGTTGGTGTTGGTCAAGTTAATACCTTCGGAACTGCTCAAACAGAGTATCTTGTTATCGAGGAAGGAAGAACTTATGTTGTCATAATCTAAATCCTATAAATAAATGGAGAAGCATAACTATTTGATCAAATAGCTCATGACAAAGCAGGTCCAATTTAGAAAAGGAACGACAGCTGAACACTTTAACTTTACTGGAGCTCTAGCAGAGATAACGGTAGATACTGATAAGAATACGGCGGTTGTTCACGACGGAGCAACTCCTGGCGGATTTGAACTTGCGAGAGCAAGATGGACGTTTGTGTCTGGAAACTATACCTTGGCGACAAACCAAAAGTATACAGTGGATTCACAAAACAGTCCCTCTGGATTCGATTTAACCATGCCAACTCCTCGTGCGGTTGGTGACTGGGTATGGATCGAAGACTTTGCTAATTTCTTTAGCATCCATCCTATCAATGTTGTATCTCAATACAGCTTTGAAAATGGACATCTAGTTAGAGAATCTTCACCTTTTATTATGGACGTGTCAGGTGCGTCAGTGACCTTTATTTGGAATGGAACTCTTTGGAAAGTATTCAACAATAGGGCAAGTTAAAAATGGCACTTACGCTAAGTAACTCAATTTCTGGACAGTTTGACCCCTCTGAATCATCGGGTTTTTTCGTGTATGCACTCAGAAGAGATGCTGACGATATGTTGCTGTTTTCAAAAGTTAGTGCTGCTTCAACAGAATTAGGAGAATTCTATCGTAACGATGGAACTGCTATACCAGAATTCGGTGATGGTTTAGATTATGGTTGTTATGACGTTGGTGTTGGTAAAACGTCAATTATCCGTAATGATATTGCGACTGAGAAAAAATTCGTAGATGATCCGAATGATAAATACCAACAGATTCGCTTTGACCGCAGAAACTTATACTATTACATAGATGATGATGGCTTTTTCGTTATAAGATTCAACGGTCCCGATTATGCTTATGAAAGCATAGGACCAAAGTAAAAAATCCCCCTCAGATAATTACACGGAGAAAAAATGGCTGAGTTTAGACTTGGAAGAGTAAAATTCAACTGGACAGGTGATTGGACAGTATCCAAAAGCTACTTAATTGACGATATCGTTAAATTTGGTGGTAATACTTATGTGGCGATCACAAACCACACATCCACCGCAAGTACCAGTAATTTTTATTCTAACGACCTTGGAAACTGGAATCTTCATATCGAAGGTCTAGAACAAAAAGGTGAATGGAGCGCTGGAGTTTACTATCGTGTAAACGACCTTGTTACTTTCGGTAACGTTGTTTACAGAGTTACAACTGCTCACACATCAGAAGGAACCTTCATTGATGAAACGAAGGTTGTCGAGTATGTTAAAGGATTTAAAAACGAAGGCGACTGGGATCAGAACTCCGAATACCAATCAGGTGACGTTGTAAACTACAATGGTTCTTCTTACGTTGCTTTAACAACTTCTCTTGCTGGTTTCCAACCTCCACAATATTTGGGTATCGCTACAGACCCATCTGCAAAATGGACTATTTTATCTGATGGTCTTGCTGGTGCGGCAGTAACATATTCTGAGGGTACTTACTACAGAGGCGACCTCATCCAGTATGGTGGTAACATCTATCGTCACAAATTAGGTATCACAACTAACGTATCTCCATTACAGGTAGGATTAGGATCTATCTTCCCTGAGGCATACATGGGTGAACAAGTATGGGATTTACTTGTTAAAGGATTTGATTTTAAAGGTGGCTTCTCCACTACCTTCAACTATCATCCAGGCCACGTTGCAAGATACGGTTCAGATTCATACGTTTCAGTTGGTTCTTCTCATAAGAACGTTATTCCTACTGCTGGTATCGGAACATTCTGGGAAGTACTTGCATCAGGAGATTCATCTGCTGCTCTTAACACTAAGGGTGACTTACTAAGTTACAACTCAGGTAACGTAAGAATCGGTATTGGATCTACTGGTTATGCTCTTGCAGTTCAGTCAAACGGAATGCCTGGCTACGAGATTGTAGGAAACCAGACTAGAATTTACTACGTTGACTCCGAAGACGGATTAGACGGAAACAACGGTCTTGCACCTAACTTGGCGTTTAAGACTATTAAACAGGCTTGCGTTGCTGCTCGTCCTACAACACCAATCACCAATATGGTGTATACCGCTTCCACTGGTGTGGCAACGGTTACTGCGCCTGGTCACGGTTTACTAAACACTGGTACGTTCGTTCAGTTACAAGACATCGAGTTTGAGTGTCTATCTGGAGGTAACGTATTTGATGTCTTGGGTATGACCTATAACAAGGCAGTTGGTCTTGCAACGATTACTGCTATCGGTCTTGGTGCTGCTCCTGAGATTGGAATCGGTGCAACTGTTAGAATTAGAAACTTAAGTGTTCAGTATACAGGTACTGCAAGATTCGCTCATACATTCAAGAGTGCATTAGCTAACGCTATCCAGTCTGGTGGTAATTATGCTCACACATTTAACAGTTGTGCTGCAAACGGAGTCACAGTTGTTGGTGGATCAAGTATAACTCCAACATCTGCAACATACGATGCAACAAATGGTGCTTTCACCATGACTCTTGCTGGTCACAGTTTATCAACTTCTGATAAAGTCACGATTGCTGATAACGCATTTACGTTCACTTGTACAATGAACAACAATGCAAGTCAGAAGACATATCCTAGACCTGGCAAAGACCCTGCAAGAGGACAACAATTAGCTATTACAGGTACAACAACTGACACATTCACTGTAAACGTTGGTGAATCACCAATTGTCAACCATCAACCAACAGCTGTTTCTTATAACGAGAATACTGGTGACATGGTTTGTACAATCGGACCACACACATTAACAGTTGGTACATCTGTAAGACTAGAAGAAGAAGGTATGACATTCCGTTGTTCAATGGACGGTTATACAACTGATCACCCATATCCAAGACAAGTTGCTGGAGACGGTTCACCTGACCCTGCATACAACACAGCTCTAAACATTACTTCAGTCACAACCAACACAATCACAATTAACGTTGGTACTGCATCTGATGATCAGACAATTACTGGTAAGTTCCCTGCTGTACATACTCAAGGTACTTATGAATTCCTTGTACAGGCTGTACCTGACGCTAACTCAATCACTCTAAACGTAGGTGTTTCAACTACTGATTACCTCTATGTTTCTGGTGGTACTGCGTTCGTTGGTCTAACAACAACCAAGTATCCTGATAAGGTATCCAAGTCTTACTATGAGGTTCTAGAAGTTCCTGATATCGATAACTTCAAGTGTAACGTTGGTATTTCATCTATCAACCACACATACGTTGAAGGCGGACAAGTAACAGACTTGACCCCTGCTATCCTTAAGTTATCTGCTTCACAGTTCTACGAACAGCTACCTATTAAGGTTCCTCCTTTCACTTCTATTGTTGGTAACGCACTTAGAGGTTCACAGGTTCTACCTAAAGATGGAACATCTGATGATTCCACAACTCCTAACAACAGGAGTCACATGTTCAAGATGTCTGATGCTACAACAATTCAGGCGATCTCCATGAAAGGAATGGAAGGATTCTACTATGATCCTAACGCTCCTCTAGTTCTTGACAACGCTAACCTAAGAACTGGTATTGGTACAACTGCTGCTGGTGTATTCATCTCCTTGAACCCAGACTCACCAATTAACAACAAGTCACCTTACGTTAAAGACTGTACTTGTTTCTCCGACCCTGCAACTGAGAGTGGCAGATTCGGTGGTGGTGGTGTCGGTGTATTCATCGATGGTGGAGTACACGAGGTCGGTGCGAAATCAATGGTGTTCGATGCGTTTACGCACGTTGCATCTGATGGTGCTGGTTACATTCTTGATAAGGGTGCAATCGCTGAAATCGTTTCCTGTTTCACATACTACGCTAAGTGGGGTTACTACTCAGGTGGTGGATCAAGAATCAGGGGTGTTGGTGGTAACAACTCTTACGGTGACTACGGTGTTATCTCATCTGGTTTCTCAACTGATGAAACTCCAAGAACTGCAAAAGTCTTCGGTGACATGATGACAGTCGTAGGAACAACTAAAGGCGGTACAGTTGCTGTTGGACAAACAATGTTCGGTGCAACATCTAAAGCTACTGCATGGATGTTAAACGACCAAATCTCTGCTGATAAGATTTACTTCAAGTATATGAGTGGATACGGTAATGCTGGTATCGGTACTGCTGGATTCGCAGACGGAGAAGTAGTTTGGTTCGGTGCTGGTGCAGAACAGAGTTCTGGTATTGGTTCAATCACAGTCTCTGGTGTTACTTCTTCTATCACAGGACAGAAAGGTACAATTCTAGAAGTTGACCAAACATCTGGCACACTTCTAATCGGTGACGCTATCGGATTTACAACTACAACTTACGGTGCAGACGATAGATTCTACATCATCAACACAATCACAAACGTTGCAACGGCGGCCACTTACTTTGAGTGGAGAGCTGGATCGGCATCTGGACAGCAAGTTGTCTTCAATAACCGTGCAACTCTAACCATATCTCCTGAGAAACAAAGAGGAATATGGGATACTAGAAACTTAGGTTCTGGTCAAGGATCTGATATCGAAATCAGAACACTGTTCTCACAGGCAAGACTAACAGGACATGACTTCCTCGCAGTTGGTACTGGTAACAAGACCGAAACTGGATATCCAAACGTCAACTTGGCGAACGTTATCCAAGGTCAAGAAACTAACGTATTCGGGCCTGGTAAGGTGTTCTTCGTATCAACCGACCAAGGTGGTAACTTCAGAGTTGGAGACTTCTTCTCCGTTGACCAGTTGACTGGTCGTGCTACATTGGATGCTTCTGCGTTCAACCTTTCTGGTTTGACAGAATTGAGACTTGGTGCGATTGGTGGTCAGGTCGGTGAGGCGATTAACGAGTTCTCCTCTGATGAATCACTCGCTGGTAACTCAAACACTGCTTGTCCTACTGAATTTGCGGTTAAAGGTTTCTTACAACGTGCGAAGATGGGTACTAAGGCAATGACACCTCCTGTAGGTACAACTGCTCAAAGACCTGGCGGTGTTGACGAAGAGTTCAACACAGGTTGTTTAAGATTCAACACAACCATTGGTGCTCTTGAGTACTACAATGGTTCACTATGGATTCAGCCAGGTGTTCAAGAATACAGTACAGTTAGTTCCAGCTTCAGTGCTGCATCTGGAATTGTCTACTTCGTTAACACTGGTGGTGGACAGGTTACTGCAACACTCCCTGCATCTCCTGACTTAGGTGCAACAATTACATTCTATGATGTTGGTAAGACATTTGATTCAAACAACTTGATTGTTTCTAGAAATGGTAGACCAATTCAAGGTGACAATGCTAACTTAACAGTTAACACTGAAGGTGCTGCATTTAGTCTTTGCTATTCTGGTTCAACATACGGTTGGAGAATCTTCTCCATCTAATTTGAGATCCTTTACATAATGATATTTTTTACAACGCAAATTTTAGGATCATAAATGGCCAACTATAGATCATACAGAAGAATACATTCAGACCAGATTAACGCAGGGAACATCCACCCTGATAAGTTAGAATCTGGTGTGGCTCCTTCTTACTGCGTGAAAATGTTCTACGGGCATCCTTGTTATTGTACGCCAGGATGCTGCTGTCTCTGGACAGTTCCATCAGGTGTAGAGAAACTAACATTTGAATTATGGGGTGCTGGAGGCAACGGACACGGACATTGTTCATGTAACAGATGTCAGCACTATCAATCTGCTGCTGGGGGAACATACAATACAAAAACAATTTCTACCACGCCTGGTTGTCAATACCGAGTGTGTGCTGGTGGAGTTTATCGTTGCTGTTCTAGAGAATGTAATGGATGTCAAGGATGTTCTTCATACGTTAACGGTCACAACTTAAGTAACTTCTGTGCTCTTGGTGGTGCAAGAGGTTGTGCAAACCCCGACTGGTCAGTTAGATGTACATCTAGAAACTACTGTTGTGTATCGCCTGGAACATGGGGTGGAGACTTTGCAATGGCTCCTCACCAAAAAGGTTGGTCAGGTCACTGGAACTGTCACTGTACTGGTGCGGTTGCAAGTGGAGAATCATCAGGTGCTCCATTCTTATCAACAAACAGTGTTGAAACTCAAATGGAACAGTGTTGGTCACGTTGCGGTTGTTGGACTGCTCCTTATGCTACTGGTGGTCAAGGTGCTATGACTACATACTGTGGTCGTTGTTGCGGACAAGGGGGTCAAGGTGGCTCTGGTGTCGTGCGAATTACTTACGTCTAGGAATTTAAACAGAAATGGCTAGTTATTCATCATACAAAAAGATACATGGAGATCAACTATTATCTAATGTCTTAGGGGCATCTAGTTTTAGTCAATCACCTAACTGTACCTACGGCGTAAAATGGGTTTTCGGTATAATGTGTCGTTGTTCGCCTGGTTGCTGTTGCAACTGGTCAGTCCCATCTGGGGTGAACAACATGTGGATTCAGGCTTGGGGTGCTGGTGGAAACGGTACTGGTGCATGTTCATGTAACAGATGTCAACACTATTCAAGTGCTGGTGGAGGATATTATAACTCCAAAATGATCCAGACTAATGGTGGTTGTCAGTATCGAATATGTGCTGCTGGAGTTTACAGATGTCTATCTAGAGAATGTTATGGTTGCATAGGTTGTTCATCTTATGTAAATGGACACAACTTATCTAACTTCTGTGCTATTGGTGGATGTCGTGCAAACGCTAACCCAAGTTGGTCTACTGGTTGTACATCTGTCAATACCTGTTGTAGAGGTCCTTCAACAAACGGTGGAGACTTCGGAATGGGTGATCATGCTGGTGTATGGAACGTATCAAGACACGATACTTACAGAGGTTGGTGTCACTGTTATCACTACGGTCATAGACCCGCTTCTGCACCTCTAATTGGTACACAAGTCACACAGTCTATTCGAGAATGTTGGATTCGTTGTGGTTGTTGGATCGTACCTTACGGACACGGTGGACAGAACGCAATGTCTACATATTGTGGTAGGTGCTGCGGACAAGGCGGTACTGGCGGTGGCGGTCTCGTCAAAATTACATACTTCTAAGGGAAAGAAATGGCTTCTTATTCAAGTTATAAAAAGATTGATAACTCTCAGATCACGGATACGACTATCCCTAGCTCTGCGGTTCAATCTGGTACATTCTCAAACTGGTGTGTAAAATGGGTGTATGGTCATCCATGCTATTGTACACCTGGCTGCTGTTGCTACTGGCAAGTTCCTACTGGAGTGACAAGAATCACTTGGGAAATCTGGGGTGCTGGAGGAAATGGACATGGTGCATGTTCATGTAACAGATGCCAAAACTGGCACGGTGCTGGTGGTGGATACTACAATACAAAAACTATTTCGACTACTGCTGGTTGTTACTATACCGTATGTGCTGCTGGTGTTTACCGTTGTTGTTCTAGGGAGTGTACAGGGTGTTGCGGATGTAACTCCTATGTAAATGGATATAACCTCTCTAACTTCTGTGCCTTAGGTGGTACTAGAGGTTGTGCAACTGGTGACTGGTCATCAAACTGTTATTCACAATTCCATACTTGTTGTATGCAACCTGGCGCTCACGGAGGAGACTTCGGAATGGGCAACCACGGTGGTAACTCATACAGACCTGACGGATTCAACTGTCACTGTTACTTTAACGAAGGTAGACCAACAGGTGCTCCATTCATCGGAACTCTTGGTGTTTCCTACGGACAAAGACAGTGCTGGATGCGTTGTGGTTGTTGGACTGTTCCATATGGACATGGAGGACAAGGTGCAAACAGTAACTACTGTGGAAGATGTTGTGGACAAGGTGGTCAAGGTGGATCAGGGCTTGTCAAAATCACTTACGTCTAAGATTCTTTGCAGACATTGTAAGAGAACTGCTACAAATAAAATACGTTGTTTAGGGATGTGCGTTGCAGATTCCGACTACTAGAGGGTTATAAACCCTCTTTTTTTATAAATAGTGCCGAAGGAGTAAACCCGAATAAATCCGAAATGGCAACAAAAATTATTTCACAAGGATGGCAATTATCATTGCCGAACGACTTTCTAACAGATCATTCATTCTCTGATGGAAAGCAAAGAGACCAAACTTATGATGGTCCAGACAAGATTTTTCTGCAAATTAATGCAGAAGGAAAAGAGGTATATGGTCCTCTAACAGAGGATGATATCGCAGATGGTCGTCCAAAACCACTAGACGTTGTACAGTGGTATGAAGTAGACTGTGCTAGATCAAATCTACATACACTCATCTGTCAACTCAGAGGCCCAGTTGTCAACGAGAAGGAAGAAGATAGAGGTGCTGGAACTGATGTAAATCATGCTGGATCTCCAGTTGTAGATGGAGACGTATACCCTCAGTTTACATACTCTTCTACTTTATTCCCTGATGATATTTACAACTGGGAGTCTATTACAGTTGCAAACCCTGGCAGTGCTGGCCCCGATGATATTTCAATTCAGGCTTTCACACCAAAAGAGAAGATGAATGGTGTTGACTTTGACAAAACTTGGGATCATGTTAGAGAACATAGAAACAAAGTTCTTGCTAACAGTGATGGTCAGATTGCAGAAGATATGCCTGATTCTCTTAAAACACAATGGAAAAATTATCGTCAGTCATTAAGAGATCTTCCAGCTAAAATGCAAGCTGCTGGAGTTCACCCTAACTTTGCTGACATGATGTTCCCAATGGAACCAAACTTCACTAACCCACCAGATGGTCCAGAAGATGAAACAGTGACTGCTGAATCATGGAAGCCACCAACTGCAATGTAAAATAAACTTTTATATATAAGTTAATTCAAGATCCTCGTAAGGGGATCTTTTTTATTGTCTGGGGTTATGTTTGAAGTACACAATCAAGATCCTGTGATACACAGGGTTTATGATCATTGTAGATTTAACGATGCTGGATTTCTTTGGAGAAAAGTTTTTGTAGTAGATGATTTTTACAAATATCCAGATCAAGTAAGAGATTACGCTCTATCCTGTAAAAGAACAAAGGATAAAGAAGTTTGTGGTGGTTTAATAGGATCAAGAGTCATGGAAGATAATCAAGAGATGATTGATAATCTTCGACCAGTGTTTAGTAAACTCTGTCAACATGAGGAGTGGACAAACTTAGAATATGGTGATGGCATGTTCAATTACATATGGGATAATATGAAATTCATGGTCAACCATACGACACATGATGATATAAATGAAAGATTCAGTAAAACTATTTTTTGTAATACCCATCATAAAGATAATATCGATACTAAGTGGGCCGCATTGGTTTATCTGAACACGCCAGAAGAGTGTGATGGTGGTACAGACTTCTATAAATTCATAGAAGATCATCCATATGATTTTGGATACAACATTAAAAAAGATATAAAGTTGACTATGGAGATGAAATATAATAGAATGGTGTTATATGAAGCACGTCATACTCATGGAGCTATCTTAAACAGGTCTATGTTTAAGGAATATCCTAGACTGGCACAGGTGTTTTTTATGTGACTATATACTATAGGAATTATGAAAACTATGAGATCGAAGGCGTTTTTTATCAATGGTGGAGCGGGTAGAGTTATAAGTTCAATCCCTGCATTTGAAAAATATGCAGAGAACAATGAAGACTTTATTATCGTATGTGAAGGTGGAACTGATTTCTTCAAGGGACACCCAACATTAGATAACAAGGTTTATGACCACTGGCACAAAAATCTTTTTCAAGAACACATCAAAGACAGAGACTGCGAGAGTCCAGAACCATACAGAGTATGGGACTATTACAATCAGAAGTGCAGTTTAGCACAAGCATATGATATTGCAATCAATGGTTTAGATGGACCTAGAGAATTACCAAAACCAACAATTAATCTTAACAAAATGGAGATTATTGCTGGATATAATATTGTTGAAGAAATAAAAGCAACAACTAAAAAAGATAAGGTAATTGTAATTCAACCGTTTGGAAGATCTGTTGAACAGATGGGAGAGTTTATTGCAGATCCAACTTCAAGAAGCTTCTCTCTCGTGGGAGCTATTGATATTATTAATCAACTCAAAAAAGATTATGCAGTAATCGTAATGAGTGAACATCATTTTTCTACAGAGGAAAATGAAGAAAGGTATCCTATCGCTAGACCACAGATAAGTGATATGAGAGTATGGGCTGCAGTTATTGAGATTGCAGATCATTTCTTAGGATGTGATAGTATGGGTCAACATATTGCAAGAGCATTTGATAAAACTGCAACAGTTGTAGTTGGTTCCACATATCCAGAAAATATTAGTTATCCTGGCCATAAGGACTTTGATATTTTTGATGTAGGAAATGGTCGTAGAGAATATGCACCAATCCGAATCACTATGGATGAAAGAGTTGATCGTTTTAATGATGAAGCGATGGAGTTAAGTAAGAAACAAATTGATGAAATTGTTGCATCTTGTAAAAAGAGACTAGGTAAACCAAAAACATACACTGGCACTTTTGTTCCTCCACAACAACAGCAAGGACAATCTTGTTCACCAAATCAACAACCAGCAATTGCATCACCAATGCAATCTATGAGTCCACCTAGCACTCCTAGTCAACAAAATTTCAGTTCGTCTTGGACTCCAGCAGCATCGAATGTTCCTAGTATGACAGGAGCTCCTAAACCTACATTTAGTTTAGATGCACCAAAACCAAAAAAACCAAAGAATAAAAAAGGTTTCCAATCTGAAATTAAGAATCTTTTAAAGTCAGATAAAACAGACGCAATTACTATAGAAAAGAAAACTATTTAATATGACACAGTGGATCGCAGCAATCGCCAGAGGACATAACTCTGGTGTTTGTTTACTGAAAGATGGAGAGATGGTCTTTTCGATTGAAGAAGAAAGATTATCTAGAAAAAAATATGATGGAGGTCCTTTGGCATCCATGATCAAGATATTGGACTATACCGATAGACTTGATTATCTTGTGGTTGCACATACACAGCCACTAGATCAGGCTGGATCAAATGATTTTACAGGAGAACCTATTTACATTGCTCTTGCAAGAAAACTAGGTTTGATTGATCGTAAAGCAGATATTTACAAACATCCACAAGTAGTAGATTATAGTCACATTCATCATAAACTTCATTCATCTTGTGCTTTCTTTAGATCAGGATTTGAAAGTGCCGTATCTGTCATTGTAGATGGTGCTGGAACATTCATTCCTATGGAGATTGATAGGGAACAAGAAATGACATGGGAGTTGGAAACTATCATTCAGTGTGCATATCCAGATAATTTTAAGACATTATATAAACATCAAGGCGGTAGAGGTCCTTGGGGTGCAGTAAGAATTGAGAAGTTTACTTCCGATAGGGAAGGAGAAGAGGGGACACATGAATTAATATTAGATGACTCTGCTGGTATCGTAAAAGCCTATGAAGCAGTAACACAGTATTGTGGTTGGGCTCCTATTGAAGCTGGTAAGACTATGGGACTATTTCCATATGGAAAAGAAAATAGTGAGATCCCAGACATCTATACAAACTATGATGGTAGAAGTGATTGGGCTACTACTAACAGAGATCTTATTGTACCTACCTATCCAAATGGTGCAATCGTAAACAAAGGTAGATTCTTAGAACTAAGAGAACCTATGGATACAAGTGGTGTCAAAGATCTGACTCAGTTAGATAATCGTAGAGATTTAGCATATGCAATCCAAACAGAATCACAATCTATGGTATTAGATTTGATTCGCAAAGCAGTCAAGATGAGTGGAGAAAAAAATGTAGTTCTCTCTGGTGGATATGGATTGAATTGTGTTGCAAACTATTGGTATCTTGAACAGTTAAAAGATGAAGGTATCAATCTATTTGTAGAACCAGTAAGTAATGATGCTGGAACGGCTATCGGTGCTGCATACTGGCACTATCAGAAAGTAAGTAAGAATATGAAAGTCCATCCACCCATGAAAGATCTATATTATGGACCTGTACATGAATACGATACAGAATATATTACAGATCTTGCAAATTATTATGATGCAACTAGAATCTTTGAGGCTACTCATGAAGATGCAGTTGATTTAATTTCTAAGAAAAATATTGTTGCAATGTTCCAAGGCAAATCTGAATCAGGGCCTCGTGCATTAGGTAACAGATCTATCATGTATGATCCAAGAGATCCAAAAGGAAAGGATCATGTCAATACAGTAAAACGTCGTGAATACTTCAGACCTTTTGCTGGATCAATTTTGAAAGAACATGTACATGAATGGTTCGATCTTCGTGGTATGGATGATACTCCATTTATGATGTATGCTGTTAAATGTCAGGAAGGAATCAAAGAAAAGATTCCAGCAATCATTCATGTTGATGATACATGTAGGATTCAAACAGTTACAGAAGATGTCAATCCTCATTACTATAATTTAATTAAGACTTGGTATGATAAGACAGGATGCCCTATTATCTTCAATACATCCTTCAACTTAGGCGGAGAACCCCTTGTAGAGACCCTAGACGACGCTCTGAGGACTCTTGCAAATAGTTTGATAGAATACCTATATTTGCCTGAGTACGGTCTTATGATCGAAATAAAGAACTAATGAAGTTTGAAGTTTACGATGATTTTATATCACCGACATATCAAAATATAATAGAAGGATTATTATCTGACCATAATACTAGATGGTCATATCAATCGCATATGGATTATGGTGAATATGGAGCTCCTCAATTTCTAATTGGTATCTTGGACAATGGAAATGTAGGAGACCAGATGTTACATTTTGCTCTTCTAGGTTTGGTTAGTAAGATTATAGATGAACAATTACCTGATCGTATTAATACTAGAATAAGAGCAATACTACAGACTCCTTTAGTTGATGCACCAAAACACTATATCCCACATACTGATGATCGAGGATCTGAATTTTGGAGTTGTATTTACTATGTAAATGATGCCACAGGTGACACATACTTGTTTGATCAGAAAACAGATGAGGTTAATAACCCAATGAATTTTAATTGGAACCCCAGTGATTCTGTATCCCCCAAGAAAGGAAGATTAATAATATTTCCTTCTCAAAATTTCCATGCTGGATCTTCGCCTAAATCAGATAGAAGGATGTTACTCAATTTTAATTTTGCTAAAAGATGAAAAGAATTAAAAGATTAGTTATTGTTGGTGGCGGAACTGCTGGATGGATTGCTGCATCTTGGTTTGCTCGTAGGTGGGGTAAGATCTTTGAGGTAGTTGTAATTGACAAGTCAGAACCTGAGAGAGTAGGTGTAGGTGAAGCAACTCTTTTAAGTTTCCCAAATGTCATGAAACAAATGGGATATAAACCTACAGATTGGATAAAAGAAATAGATGCAACATTAAAATCTGGTATATTGTTTCCAGGCTGGGGTAAAGAAGATCAAACAATATGGCATCCATTCTCATTTACAAGTGTAGGAGACTCCAAAACACCACTATATGATATATGGCAATCATTTCAAGATGAGTATGATATAAAAAAAATATCTCCAATGTATAATTCTTCTTTGGCTAATAGAATTGAAACAGAATATACACATGACTCTTATGCTTTTCAGATTGATTGTGGTAAACTAGTCAAGTTTTTACAAAAAAATACAATACCATACTTGAAAGAATATATTGAATCTGATGTAGTGGATATTATTAGAGATGGACAAGGAGATGATATAACTTCATCTAATATCAAGCACTTAGTATTAGATGATGGATCAAAAATCACTGGTGATCTATTCCTAGATTGTACTGGTTGGAAACAGATGCTCATAGGAAAAAGAAACGTTGATTGTAGTGATAGATTATTCATAAATGCAGCTCTAGCTGCTAGAGTTGATTATAAAGATCCAAAAGAACAACACCCATATACCGCTTGTCCAGCACAAGAACATGGATGGATATGGAAGATACCTACTAGATATAGAATCGGAACAGGATATTGTTTTAATAGAGATATAAACGATCCAGACGAAGTTGCACAGGCATTTTCTGATCAATGGGATGGTAGAATAAAACCAGAAGATATGAGATTACTAGATTGGAAACCTCAATACGTTAAGAATTTTTGGAATGGTAATGTGATTCCTATTGGATTAAGTGCTGGATTCATTGAACCACTAGAAAGCACAGGTTTAGCTCTTATGATTAGAGGTGTTGAGTATCTTGACGAGGCAATTTATGGAGGTAGTTGGAATAATAAAATAGATCCTTCTTTCTATAATGAAAAGATGAGATCTAGTTTTGAAACAGGTGTTGATTATATAAGCATGCACTACTCATACTGTAGAAGAAAAGGTAAGTTCTGGGATTTTGTAAGATCTAAATATAAAAAAACTCCCTCTCAACTTTACTATGAGGAGATGATTCAAGATCCAGAAGCACAAACACCTCAAACTGGAAAGATAGGATCTTTCTTTGATGGTAGTAACTGGCAAGTTTGGTTATTGCAATTGATGACTGGTAAAATCAATTCAAAAGAATACTGGAAAAAAGATGAGAGCTGTATTCCTAGACTTAGAAATTTTGTAAATAATACTTTGCCACTAAATCAAGGAAACTCAGTTCCTCATGGGGAATACCTCTCACATATATACACACTCAAATGAACAAAATCGTATGGTGTAACGGAACATTTGATATCCTACACCCAGGCCACATAGAATTATTCAAAGTTGGAAAATCTTTGGGAGATAAACTCATAGTTGCAACAGATACAGATGAAAAGATACGTCAAGATAAAGGTGCGTCTAAGCCCATCAACAATCTTTGTGACAGAATTTCGATGTTACAAGCGATAAAATATATTGACGAAGTATTTTACTTCAATGACAGAAAAGAATTAGAGGGGTTGATAGAATTGTATTCACCTGATATACTATTACTGGGTGATGATTGGAAAGGAGGAGATATCGTTGGCATACAATATGCTAAAGAAGTCAGATTTCTTCCAAGATTAAATTATTCAACAACTCACATCATAGATAAGATCCGTGCCTAACGTAATTGTTATAGGAGATAAGTGTACAGATAAGTATATCTTCGGTGAGACCACCAGGCTCAGTCCAGAACAACCAGTTCCTGTCCTAGATCAAACTACAATAGAAGAAAGGCCTGGTATGGCTGCTAATGTTGAAGTCAATCTCAAAGCATTTGGTGTTAACACTCTTCTACTCTCTCAAAGAGAACAAATAACAAAAACTAGATTCATAGATACCAATAGTGGTTATCAGTTGATGCGTTTGGATGAAACTCCACAAGTGGGTAGAATTGCAAATGCTGAACTAAAAATGGGATTGATGCACATGAATCCTGATGCTGTTGTTATTTCTGATTATGACAAAGGATACATCAGTGATGATGACCTATGGCACATATGTCACAATATCAACAGACCAATATTCGTAGACACTAAGAAGCGTAAACTTTTTCAAAAAGATAATGTATTCTGGAAAATAAACAAAAAAGAATATGATCTCTTAGATAAAAGTCACATACCTAATGAAACTCATCTTATAGTTACTTTAGGGTCTGGTGGTGCAACATGGGCTGGTATGAAATTTCTACCACAAGTAGTTAAAGTATTTGATGTGTGTGGCGCTGGAGACACTTTTATGGCGGCTCTAGTCTATGAATTTTTAAAAACCCAAAACATGCAGAAGTCTATTGATTTAGCAAATAGAGCTGCTGCAATTTCAGTAACACATCCTGGCGCTTATTACTTAAATCGGGATGATATAGAATCACTATACGGAGCAAGAAATGGACAAGATAGCGGTAAGCAAAGCGGACTTGATGCACCTGAGATTACAAGCTTGGCTGAGAGAACATACATGTGAAGACATAGCATATTTGGGAGAGTCAAAAGATAAAGATGGCGAGATGAAACATCTATATCGTATTGGAGAACATGAAGTATTTCATGATATGATTCATGAATTAGAGATGGAAGAAGTTCCTGATGACGAATATTGAATATATTTGGAGAGTAAATGGATCTGATATTTTTTACACACCAGAAACAAATGGTGGCGGAGATCATTTCTTTTCAGAATATTTTGATTTAGTAAATCAATATTATGGCAGAGTTCATCACATCATGGAGTGGTGTAGTGGGCCTGGATTTATAGGTTATGGAATGATGGCTTGTAATATATGTGATCGTCTTACACTATTAGATAAATTTGAACCAGCAATAACTGTAGCAAAAAAGACTGCTGAGAATTCTTTTATCAAAATTATAGACATGTCGGATACTGAAAAAATATATCATAGAAGAGTCTTTCCTCGTACAGAAATATATCACTCAGATAATTGTTCAGTATTACCAGAAGATGAAAAGATAGATTTAGTTGTAGGTAATCCTCCTCATTTTGAAAATGAAGAAGATGCAATAAAAGCTCTGAGTGCTATGGGTAGTCCTATTTTTAATGATCACCTGTCAGAAATTTTATTAGATCCAAAATGGGATGCTCATAGAGATATGTTTAATCAACTATCGACAAGATTAAGTGATGGTGGTAGAATATGTTTACAACTCCACTCAGGTGGATCTAACGTAGATACATTCAAACCAATGGTTGAAGAAGCTGGACTTAGAATCACTGCGAAAATAGAAAGTATTCAATACCAAGACATTTATTATATGGAAGTTCAAAAATGAGATACTGTGTTGATATTGATGGAACTATTTGTAGTCCCACTGTGGGTAGAGATTACTCCAAGGCAATGCCATGGTGGGATCGGATTGCTGTCATAAATAAGTTGTATGATGAAGGTCATTATATCACTTACTTTACCGCAAGAGGTATGGGTCGATTTGGTGATGATCCAGATGCAAGCGTAAAAGCATCTGCTCTATTATTTGATCTTACAGAACAACAACTTAAAGGTTGGGGATGTAAATATCACACTCTGATCTTAGGTAAACCACACGCTGATTTCTTTATTGATGACAAAGGAGTGAATTCTGATGAGTTCTTTAGGACCAAGTAGAAGACCTCGTAATGCCCGTGCAGCAGAACCTATAAAGTATGTGCCGAAGGGATGGGGATATGAAAAATGGATTGCAAACTGCGAGAAGTATTGTGGTAAACTTTTGTTTATTGCAAAGGATAAACAGTGTTCATGGCACTATCATAAATTAAAAGACGAAGTATTTTTTGTACAAAGTGGTAAGATAAAATTATATCATGGTTGGGATGATGATATAGAAAAAGCTGAGATAACAATACTAAGAAGAGGAGATAAGTTTCATGTGCCTATTGGTCTCAAGCATCGTATGTTTGCATTAGAAGATACTGAACTATTTGAGTTTAGTACAGAACATATGGATACAGATTCACATAGGATTATGCCTGGCGATTTGATATGATAGAAAGAATAACAGACATGTTATATGTTGAGAGAAACGTTCTTTCTCAAGAACAGTGTGATGAGTTGATAAAATATTTTTGGGAAAATGAAGATAAACATGATGATGGTAAAGTAGAACACTTTCTCAATGGAGAATATAAAGGTAAGTTAGTAAATAAAGATCATAAGAATTGTACTCAATTCATGTTTGAGCCTGGTCATAAGTATGCAAACTTGATGACCCAAGTAATTCAAGACGCATATATGAATTACAGAAAACAATTACCAGTATTACCAGCAGCAGAACTTGCAATATTAGATTATACAATAAGAGTTTATCCTAAAGGTGAAGGCATATTTAAAACACATGTAGATCAAGGCGATGGAGGAACTATATCAAGATTATTTGGTTGTATCATCTATCTCAATGATGTAGAAGAAGGTGGGGAGACATTCTTTCCTGATTGGAATATTGGATGTAAATGCGAGATGGGTAAAATATTATTGTTCCCATGCAACTGGATATTTCCACATGGATCTAATAAAAATATATCCCATGACAAATATGTACTAACAGCCTTTATAAATTATAACTACGACATACCAATGTATTCTAATACAGAAGTATAATCATGTGAATACCATGAGGTATCTGCACATGTATATTCTTGATACTTGCCTTCTAGATGTTTGGGGAAGGGGATTACTTCAATCTCCGCCCCTTCTTTTTTGGCAATCAATTCTGCAATCTCAAGAAATGAGATAGGATTGCCAGTCCCAACATCATAGATGCCGCTCCCTGCCGTATTATCTAGGACAACATCTACTACATCTCCTACCCACACAAAATCTCTAAAAGAATATTCAGAATCTTCAAAGATTTTAATTATCTTATTTTGTTTTGCTTGTAAAGTGAACTTACTTACTGGACTTGCTTGATTTCCTTTATGTTCTTCGCCTTCTCCATACACATTAAAGTATCTAAATCCCTGCACTTGTTCAAACCTATCCATGTTATCTAAGACCCAGTAATCTACAGTTGCTTTTGATAGTGCATAGAAGTTTAATGGATTGATAGTCTTTTTTAAATATCCATATTCACTATGAATCTTACCATACACAGATGCAGATGAGGCATATTTGACTGGGATAGAATATTCTATTGCTTTTTCAAACAGTGCAATAGAAAACTCTACGTTATACTTGTGAATCTTATTTACATCCGTTTCCGTTGTACTTGATATGGCTCCCTGATGTATAATCATCTCTACTTCATCCCATTTGTCATATTGATTTAAAAAATCAAATGCGCCACTTTGTTCAATTCTGTAAAGGTTTTCTGGATCAAGTCTCTTTTTAAATGCTTGACCTATAAAACCTTGATAACCTGTAAGAATAATCATGTGTGTAGGTAAAATACTTGTGTCAATCGGTGTAGGTCATCCTCAAACCACCCCTCTTGATCTATTGCTTTGTGTAGTATATTGCAGGGATACATTATAAATCTATTATACTTCATTTCCGCAAGATGTACAAGCTCGAATGAATTGTCATCTATTCCTGATTGATTTGGATCTGCTTGTATTCCTTTGTATGTGTAAAATCCAGTGCCTCCTTTACACTCCTTTCCTTTATTCAAGTAAATTACACCAGACCATCCTGTATCATGAATATCACCATCTATATGAGGCCTCCCCTTTCTATCTTTAGACTGAGACGACCTTACAGAAAATGTTGAGTCAGCATTAAGAGATGTTATATCTTGAACACCGTATACCTGTTCACATATAGGTGTCCATACATCAACGAAACCCTCCATATCTATTGCCATATCGGTCTCATCAGAGGGGAATCTTAAGGCAAGATTCCTTACCATGTTTGGATTTTTGTAGAAATTGTCTATGTAAACTATAGGAAACTTCTCCCATCCAGCAAGTTCTACTCTGACATCCACGGGCTCAGTAATTGCAAAGGTTTCCGCTTCATCAATAAAATACTTTTTCATATAACTAAATACTTCGGAGAACTAATGTGGAGAGGTTGTGGCAAAACCCAGTAGTAAAGAAGATTTGAAAGAATACGCTCTTAGGAAACTCGGAAAGCCAGT
>VTLG01014705.1_pt1 | contig 30480 bp, 49 predicted proteins | sample 4694571 | NCBI WGS metagenome assembly VTLG01 (sample SAMN12604809, study PRJNA352737) | marine metagenome | biome: ENVO:00000447; feature: ENVO:00000209|ENVO:00000569|ENVO:01000036; material: ENVO:00002151; isolation source: viral sequences binned using virsorter ...
CCAATTTCAGTAGCTTTCCCAGCAACAGCTCCAATGTCCGTTGCATCTCCAGCAACAGCAGTTACATTCGCAGCTATTCCAGCGACAGTCGTTACATTCGCACTTATTCCAGAAACTGTGGTAACATTGGCAGCTATTCCAGCTACCGTTGCCACATCAGTTGTTGTTTCAGCAAATTCAAGAGCAGTTCCAGCACTATTAACAGATAGTATTTTATTTGCTACCAGATTTGGAAATGTTAAATTATAAGTATTGGCAGTTGAGGCAGCAGCTCTAGGGGAAAACTTTAAGTTATCCTCATTTTGTTGCATCATAGCAACTATCTTATCTAATTCCGTATTGAGAGTTTCTATTGGAAAAGTTCCAGAATTAGGAAAGTCAGTTGTTCTTGATATAGGTAAATTCCTATAAATTGTATATTTGTCATTGAGGGTAGCTCCACCACCTAAAGTAATAGAACCTCCACCAGTTTCTCCAGCTCCAGCAACAGAGTATTGTGTTGCTCCTGATGGAGATGCAGCATAGGTTAGAGTAGCATCTACTCCAGCCGAATTGGTTTTGATAACTACTAAATCAGTAGCATTGAAAAATTCAAAGGGAACTGTAAATGCAGTTTGACTTGAACTAGCAGTGTACTGTACTCTAGGAGAGGTATCTGATATCGTTATAGCCATTAATTGCTTTGCCTTAGAGTTTTAATTTTTTCTTTAGCTTCTAGTAGCTGTACTTCCAACTCTTTATTTCTTTTTGGTCCCTTATATATATCTTTAAAAATAGTGTTTCTCACAGTTTTTCTCTTATATTGTTTGTTTTTCCTTTTATATAAAACATTCTTTTCCAATCTATCAAATAAACTATCGAGCCACCATACATTCTGAAATGGAACTAGTCTACGCACATTCCTTGCAGTGTGATGGTTGTATTTACCATTACCCCAAGTCCAAGCTATGTCTGCTATGTTGGCAAACTGTGATGCAGTTGGTCCACCTATATCCCACAAAGGCATATTTAAACTTGCTTTGACTGGTTCTTTCATAAAGTCCCTATAAGTACCATAAGGTTTCTTGCTTCCTAAAGCTGGTCGCATACCTATTTCATTATTAGTCATTCGTTCTAAAGCATTATTGATATCTGAATAGATGCCGATTAATCCACTTCTATCCAAACCATCTACAATCTTTTGACCTAATGGTTTTTTAGCATAGCTTCTGCCAAATTGTCTTTGTCTGAACGCATCAATCATCATTCCAGCAGCCACTAATAATAAAAATCCTTGCATCTGTTTAGCATCTCTTTCTTGTAATCCTCTCATTAACATTCTTTGAGTAGATGCCATGCCAAATTTTTTAAACTGTGTTAGTACGCCACCCATTTCTGTATTTGCCCATAATGGAATATCGCCCTTGCCAGGTGTTACTACATCTATGTTAGCTTGTTTACCTATGGCATGATGAAATACATCTGCCAATGCTTTATCTTCCCATTCTTCTGTATTAGCTAATCGTATAACTTTATATTCAGTACCAGCTTCTTTCAAACTGGTTCTTCCTCCTTTGCCAATACCAAATCTTACATACTGTTTCCAAATATCTATTGCTTGGTCTGGTTTAATACCAAGATTACTTAATCGCATTTGGTCTGCTCTTGCTAAAGTTTTACCTAAATATAATTTTTCACACGCTTCCAGTAAACGAGTACCATTAAATAAACCAGCTATTGTTTTAACTGAAGCATTCCACGGATTACTTAAATTAATAAAAGTAAAGTATAAGTTTCCTAAACTACTCCAACCTCTTTCAAATTTATTGTAGACACCAAAGGCATCTTGAATATCATACTGCCTCATAGCAGTTGTACTGGTAGCTAAGTCAGTTGCTTCTCCACCAAGTTGTGTAGTATTTTTAGATCGCCTTAATATATCTCTAGCTATTCCACTAGTATAGATTTCCATAGCAGACCTGAAAGTTTTAACTATTCCTTGAATAGCGATTAACCTTGCTACATCTGCTGTTTGTGCAATACCAGTAAGCATAGTAAAGGCATTGTAAAGTTTAACCATTCTAATGTTTCTACTAAATGATCTATTAGGATCATCAGCTAAACCATAGGTTCCTCTTATCAGCCCTATCGCTGCATCAGAGTCATCTACTGCTTCATTTTTTAATTTAATAAGTTTATCTTTTTCTACTACAGAACTAGCTTTAGCAATTAACTTATCGTATTCATCTATAACTTGTTGGATACCTTTTCTGAATCCACCACCTTCTACATATCTTTGTCCTAATCCCATAGGATCGCCAAACACTCTTGTAATTTCTATATCAGGTACAGTTTGATTGAAATACATTTTAGTTAAAACTGATACATCTGTTTCAATAAATCCAGCATTAGCTAATGCTTTATAACTTATGTTTAAATCTCTACTGTGGAAACGAGCTGATACTTTATTAACACTACTGACAAAATCTTCCATATCTATTGCTTTACCAGATTGAATAGCTTTCTCAGCTCTTTTAATTAAACTGTCAAAACTAATGACTGGCTGATATTTTAAAAATTGTTCAGCAAGTTCATCAATTTGTTGTTGTGTTGCAGATGGCAATTCATTCCGAAGAATAGTTTTAAACTCCTCAAACCGAGCTTTAATCTGATCTCTTTTATAAACAATATTAGTTTTATAGTTTTTTAAAAGTGGTCCGTGTTCTTTAACAAAATCTAATCTTCTTTGTAGTTGATCACGAATATGTTTAAATTTATCAAACTGTTGAGTTTGTTGTAAAATTTTATTAAAGAATTTAAGTTGTCCTTCCAGATAATGTTCTACAATTTTAAGACCAGCATATTGTTTTCCAATATTATCGTAGAAAGGTTTAAGATATTTTGATGCAGCAGTTATAGCTTCTTCTGGAATTGTGTCATCAATAAGACCGTGAGCTGCTTTCCACATAGCTTCATTAAATTGTGTAGGAGATAATATTTTATTTCCAGCTTCATCAATACCTCTAATAAACTTTTGATTAATTAATCGTTCTGCCCAATTCTGTTTGTTAGCTCCACTACGAACAAGATATTTATTATACATTTCATTCATATTACTATGCAATGTTAATACTTCTGTATATCGCATCTTAACTTTTCGTTCTATGGAAGGAGCAGTTGCAATACCTAATTTGTTTTTTACCTGATGCAAATGTGTTTCTAATGAATGTTCCATAAACTCTTGTGCCACTAATATTTTATTTTTAAATGTTCTAAAGATAGGATTCCACGGACCAGCTTCTCCCAACCAACCTAAGAAAGTAGGTTCTATTCTATTTAATGCTTCATCAGCTTCTCTTTCAAATGTTTGTTTAGCTGTTTCTTTTACTGTTTTTTTAGGGCGACCAAATACAATGATTTGATTTTGATCTATCATTGTTTTAATAATATCATTTCTTTTTCCATTTATAATAATAGCATCATGCCCAGATGATTTCATATATTGAGCTATTTTTTTAACAAGTTGGTCTTTTCCCAACATTGTAAATACTGCTGCTTCTTTTTCTGTTTTTATACTCTTGCCTAATACTGTAGAAATAAATTTATAATAATCTTTTGCTGTATTTATTACTACTGGATTGTTAATTTTTAATGTAGCTTCAATTACATTTTCAGAATAATTAGAAGCAACGCCTTTACTTAAAGTCCAATAATTTCCTCCCATAGTAAAACCTTCTTCAGCTCCACCAGCAATTAAATCAATCGGTCCTTGCCAAGCATCTTTACCTATTTCACTTGTTTGTCCTCTATATGCTTTAACTGTAATTGCTTTTCCAGTTTTAGCATTTTCTAATGTTATCCAAAATGGTCCATCTGGATCAGCCATAGGATCATCATATTTTTTTGTATTATATTTTAATGTAGAAGGTTTAATATTTTTAACATTAAGAACAACTTTTTCTCCCTTAATGACAACTTCTACAGCTTCTTCTGGATCAACAGTACTAGCTCCTACTCCTCTTGTTTTAGTATATATTGCATCATCAGCTGAATCTAATTCATCTGCTGACTTATCAAATTTAAGTGCTGCTTTATTACCTTGTGTAGTTCTAAGAGCTGGGAATAAAGCTGGTACTACAAATTGTGCAGCAGTTATAATCATTGATTCGTGCATAGGTCTTGTATGGTCAAAGTATCTTTTACCTACCATTTCTTCTGTACCACCAACTAAACCATATTTAGTTCCTCTTGCCATTCGTGAACCAGTAAGAAGTGTTCTTCCAGCTCTAGTAAAGAGAAGTAGATTACTTGGATCAAATATTCCACCAAGTACTCTGCCAACAATATATGCTGGAGAATTACCAACATCTCTTTGTTTTGCCATAAATTCTTCTACCAGTTCAGTTGTATGTGCCTTACTGCGAGAGTGCATAAAGCGACCATAGTATTGTTCTAAACCTATTAATTGAGGATCATCTAAAACATTATAGCTGTCATCTTTTTCCCACGCTTTATTATTATTTAATATACTACCAACCATATAGCGAAGTCCTAATGCTACTAGGTTTTCATCTAAGAATCCTTTAGTTACATTTGAAACTGAACTAAATAAATTTTGATCTTGGTATCCTTCTTTAAAACCATTTCGCCTATAAATATTATTAGGGGATATATGAGCTAAACCATTATATGGATTCTTACTTCCCACTACATATCTCCAGCTCTTAAATCAGCATTAAAGTTTTGATTAACAAAATTAGTATGCTGTCCATTGCTCCACGCTTCCAGCATTTTAAAGTGTCCTAACATTCTTTTATGAACACCACCTTGTCCCATTTCTTTATAAGCCATTCCATCATTAGCAAGTTCTTGATAGACTGTTACTGCTCTCTCTGAATACGCTGGATCACTTCCTCGTAAAGCAGAGCCATCTTCATTGTATGTATTAAATGTTCCAAGATATTTTGTATCTCCAGTCTTTTGATACATAGCCAATGATTTAATAATGTTATCTCCTAACATTCCTTGATACGCTAGATCAGTAACAACCATAGCAAGATAAGAATTTCTATTTCCAGTTATATCCAATCCGTGTTTCTCAGCCATTGTCTTAGCCATTACAAATTTATTCTCTAATACTTGTGAGGCAATCATTACTGAATCTTTATATTTAAGTTTCTGATTACCAGCTATCATTTCATTAGGATCATAACCAAGTTCTTTTAATCTATCCCAAACATAAGGATTATTTTTTGCATTTAAGGAAAGTCCGTGTCCTATTGTCCAATCGCCTCCTCCTTCTACAACTTCATAGGCATCAGCTTTATAGCCACCTTCCCATTCTGAAGTATAGTTAAATAATATATTTTGTTGTTTCATAATTTGATCTCCCTTTTCTACTAGTCCACCATATAAGGCAGTATTAAATAATTGATCTCCCAATATTTCAGCAGTTCTATTTAATGCTGCTTCTCTCTTAATTATATTTTCAGATTCTCTTTGGAATTTTTCAAACTGAATATTGAAACCAAACTCTTGTAAAATTTGTTCAGCTCCAGTTTGACCAAAATCTAAAACTCCTCGAATTGCTTTATGTAAATTAAAACCAATGGAATTTAACTCTGGTTCGTATGCTCCTAAACCTATTTTTTTCCATCTTTCTTTTAACTTAGGTAGCTTTTCATTCCAGTCAGATTTAAGAGCTTCATTTTTAATTTCATTGGAAGTCATAGGATAATTTTGTACTACCTTGCCTATATCTGATGGCGTATATAACTTAGATGCATCATCAGGGTGTGGCAGTTCCATAAAGAAACCATCATTATTTATGTCTAAATCAATACGATAATATTTTTCTTCTGCTGTAGAAACATTATCATCATAGACAAATCGTATCTGTCCATTACCTCCCATTTCTTCTGGAAGTAATTGATAGATGCTTTGTGTACTAAAGAAGTCATCTGATATGCCAAGATTTTCTCTTTCTTGATCGCTTAATCCCATAATGCGATTTGAAATATCAAATACTATATCTGCCTTTAAATCATCTCCATTGACTTTATTTGGATTATTTGGAGATTTAGTATGATAATCCCATATAGGAGTGAATACAAGTTGGCTCATTTTTCTACACCTATGTTCATATGCGATATATCATTGATTACATATTTCATAATATCTTTCATATGATTTGTGAAATCATCAGCTGTGAATGCTTGGATATGAAACTCTAACATTTTTTTTCCATAGTCGCCTTCATTTGCTGGTAGTATGGAATTGTAATAGTGCAGCATATAATCTGGTACAAGGTTGGCGAACATTTCTTTTGCCAAACTTTCTTCAATATCTAGTGCCTTATCATCTGGTACTTGCAGTAGCCAATCAATAATAGGCAAATCAATAACTGGTCGCATACGAGCTTCTCCTGATAAAACACCATATTCGTAACCACCAACTGTTTGTTTAAGACTTTTCCATATGCTTGATTTATGATTTTCTAAAGATTCAATGAGAACAGATTGCATTACATCTGACAGTCCTAGATCAATAATCTTCTTATGAATTTCTGCATTAATAATATCTACTCTATCATTGTCTCTTTCATTATGAGAGTTCCACCAGTTCTTTGCAAATTGATTTAAAGTTAATGTTCCTTCCTGAATAACTGTACCAGCGTGTACCTGACTATCCAGTATTTTTTTTCTCATATTGTATTTATCCCAAAATGTTTCCAGCTTAATTTCAAGTTTATTATCTAAACCATCAATGGCAATATCTTTTACAGTATTAACATTATTGATATAATCTACAGCATGAGCTATGTTGATTAGTTGATTCATTGATTCTTCATCATCAATAACAAGATGATGTGCTGTTGAAATATAGTTTGCAAATTCTTTTGGAACGAATCCATTGTTCGCAACAAACTGTGCCATAAATTCCATAGCTGGATTTGGAGTATTTTCTCCAGTAAGTACAGGCATAGCAAATACAGCACTCTCCAAATTAGTTCCAGTTGCTCTATAAAAGGCATCATTGATTAATGATTGCTTAATATCTTCATCACTTACCTTTAAAGTATTTCCATCTATTGCCATTTGCGCTCTTACTGCTCCAATAGAATCAGTCCATATGTTATTGAAAATATCCAATTCATGTTCTACATTATTATGTGTAATGGTTCTTTTTGTTACACCTTCTGAATTTAAGTATTTAGATACCATTTCAATGTTATCTTTATAATTATATAAATCCTTTATTTCTTTTATAGTTTCTTCAGGAGCATTTAATCCTAGCAAGTAAGCGTTTAGCTTATCAATATTAGGAAATTTAATATCAAATTTAATTTCATCAAACATATCATTTGATTCTCCACTCTCTAAAAAACCTCTAAGTTTTTGTACTTCTGTTTCATATCGTGAATTAATGAATGCACTATTCTTTTCATTTTCTCTTTCTCCAGAAGTAATATTGGTATCACTATACGCATGGATATCGTCTATAATTTCCAATCTTCGAGCATCAGTAGAATCAATAAGTGTCCAATCGCCACCAAATACTGCTTCAGGATTATTTCTATATTGAGTAAGCATAGTACCTACTTCTTGCTCTGCTATATCTAAATGCGTTAATCCTTCATGTTCTGGTGGTCTTTCCTCTACATTATTATCTCCAGTTAAATCTACACCAAGCACAGCTTCTTGATCTTTTAATCTTGCAAGAGCATAATAATCCCTTACCCAGTTTTTTATTCTTTGTTTTTCTAATAAGTCCCCTAGTTTTGCTTTATAAATATTAGGATGGTCCACCTTTGCCTGATCTTTAGGTAATAGACCATTGTACCATATTTCATAGCTACCAGTTTTATCTACAATTTCTTGAAGAATTGAGTTTTGAAAATCACTATCCCATTCAGCAGAAGGTCTGGAGTTAAGAAATCTAAGCATATCTGTTTGAGATATTTTCTGTGATTGTAATTCTAAATTCATACTTTCAAGAGTTTTTTCAGCTTCGTGTACTGAATGTATTTCTTGTCCGTGTCTGAAAGCTAATGTTGATGCATATTGTTTTGCCCAATTCTTAAATCGAAATGGAGCTTCATTAGTAATTTTTTTAATATAAGCATCTGCACTATTGGTAAAAGCTGCTGGATCCTTTTCATTGGCATTATGAAAATCATTCATAGATTTTATTGTGTCAATCGTAAAACGAGATTTGTAATCGTTTTCTTCTAGGATCGCTTTTCTTTTAGCTTCTTCATCAAGCGTTGAACCAATGGCTTCAGCAGCCATAGATACCCAATCAGCAGTTGTCGCTTGGACAATTCCCATTCTTGATGCTTGTTGTGAAACGGATTGTCCAGTTACACCAGTTACTTTTTTACCAGTTGTTAAAGCCATTATGTTTTATAATACTTGTATTGTGCATAGCCATTAGTAAGACCAGCCAATACACTTGTGTATCCTCCAAAGGCAAGTTGTTTTGATTTATAATTATTTTCAAATATGCTTTGTTTATATTTAAGCTGTACTGATTGTCCCATTAAACGAATGTTATCTAAGTCTTTATTCATATTCAAAGCAACTTGTTTATTAATATTGATATAACTTCCAGCATCATCAAAGTATCCAGTAGTAGATTGAAATGCCATATTGTTTGCTAGTTCTTTTAAAGCCATATCTCGTCTGTCATTGGATTCTTCCAATGCTTTAAGATCAGCCATTTTTGCTTCTGTTTCTAATCTGTAGTTTTCTCTAGCAAGAGCAGACCTTTGTGCTGCAACACTAGAAAGCGTACCAACAGCAGCAACAGCACTACTAGCCAAGAACAAAGTTGAGGCAGACATCATCATGCGAATTGTAACTCCATAGCTAGTCCTAATACTTTTAATGGTAGAGGATCATTTTGTGAAATAGTTATAGTAGGATTTTTACTGTAACCCAAGAAATTAAATTCGTGCTTGTCTGTTACAGCTTCAGTATCACTGCCAACAGTAAAGTCTACTTGTTGTATGACTAGTTCTTTTGCAGATAAATCCTGAGCTTTCATAGTAATATCCAATCCACTTGATATATCTACAATAGCTTTATTAACTCGTCTAGGTTGTCCAGTTAATGGACCACTATCTATTTCCTTATCAATCGACATAGTTTCCAATACTGGAGTAAAATTAAATCCAACTCTTGTTCCAGTAGGGAAGGGAGCTGATGTTAATGTTATTCTACTATTGGAATCCACAGTAAATTGTCCTAGTGAACCATTGCCATAGACAGCAAATACCACATCTGTATTTTCATAGATGGCATTGACAGTATGAACAAAACCATTCACTACTGTTATAACTGCATTATCGGCTGGTGTTGCAGCAAGGTTTTGATCCAGTTGAATATTGTATCCAGTAGAAGTAGCTGTTACTGCTTCAATGGTATACTCTGTTGCATTTCCAGCAATCGTAAAAGTTTCTTGTACTTGGGGAGCTGAAGTGAATCCATCTACTGCCAATGTATTTCCAGTTTGTGATCCTCCATTAACTAATGGCGTTCCCTTTTGATAGACAGTAGTTGTTGTTGAACAGTCTAATGTTATAGCATCTGTATCTGCTACCTTTTCTAAAAAATATTTTGTACCTGAAGGTACTACTCTTTTTCCTACTACAAAAAGTTTTTCATTTATGGCTACTACACTATCAAAAGAATCTCCAGTTTGCGTATCCCATAAAGTCCAACCAGCAATCTTCTCATCTCTAATGCTATGAAAGACTGCTAACTTTCCACCATAGGTGGTTCCACTATTAAGAAAGAAAGCAAACTGTTCTGGTTTTTCAGCATTACCAGTAATCATTGCGTGTTGCTTGGGTGTATCTATTAAGTGTGATGCCAATACCGAAACACTTGTAGAACGATATGCTTGTTCTAAGTCAGAAAAAACATATTCCCTAATGGCTTTACCATTCTTCTGTGAAAATAATGTTGCTCCATCAAATGGAATTGGATTTGCTCTATTACAACCATAAGGTGTTTGTCTAAGAAAAGAAATATTACTAGGTGTAATAGCTGTAGTTTCAGAAGAAGGAACGAAATATTCTGCTCCATCTGTAAATATTTGTAGGTTACGAGAAGAAACTAAATGGCGTATTTCATTAACTCTATCGCCAGTAATGGCAACATTGATTGCTTCATTTGCTAATCCAGTTCCCAATGCAAAATTAATATATCCACCAATCTGACTGGCTATGACTGCTGATGGTTTATCCCTCACTCCAGCAAACCATAGTCTATTATCGTGAAATGATACAGCTTGGGGATATCCCCTGACTGCTGAAATTAATTGTTCAGTCCAATCTGCATCAGCACTAGTACTCGCAAGAGTTTCCAATACCTTGACAGTAACTTGTGTGGCACTATCCTTGCTTGTTATATAACATTGTTTGCCACCTATTTCCAAATAGGTTTCGTCATGGGCATCTTCCCATACATTAGCACTAGCAGTTACAGTTACACTTGTTCCACTTGTGGCAGAAGGTGTTAATGTAATACTTGCATCAGCATATTTATAGAATGGTTGTGTAGTTTTATTTACACCACCAACAGTTACACTATCATTTTCTTCAAAGGTAAAAGCAGATACACTAAAGGAAGATGCACTAGCTCTTACTATTTTTCTTATGGGATAATCCCTATGCGTTACAAATACTGTATCGCCAAACTGTGCTATGTTTAATTCAAATATTGTTGCAGTAGTCCAGTTGCAGTTGGAAGTTATGTTGGTTTGAATGGCAACACCACTTGAATTAAAAACATCTAACCTACCATTGCTAAAGGCAAAGATTGCAGTTTCATCATTGGAAAATATAAAGGGAGCTAGTCTGCTTTGTTGTGTTAATGTTGCAGTATACTGTGTTGCTGGTCTACGCATAACACCACCTTCATCTAAGAGATACCAGTTGCGACATTGTTTTGCTCCTTCAAAATATGCTTTCGCATCTGTTCGAGCATTCAATAAACTGTTAAGTTCTCCAGCACTAAAATTAGTATATACTTGTCTTACTTTTCTTGGCATTATGATACAACAAGTCCACTCCGACTGCTCCTTCTCTCAGTAACAAATCTACTGGTAGATAGCTTCTTGGAAGTAGTTTCTTGTGAATCAATATTTTTAGCAATTAATAATTGTCTTTCGCTTAGCTCATCAAATTCTCTAACCATAGCTGAATCTCTTGCTATTGAACCAGCAAAGATACTAGCCAGTTTGTATTCAAGAGCTAAACGAAAGTAGGGAGGAAATAAACTTTCATCTTGCCTAAAAATATAATCCATAATGAGAACACTACTAGAACCATATCCATCAAGGTAAATCTTATCTTCATATCGACTGTATGCGACTGAGAAATCATTGGAAGTTATTGCTATTATGTGTAAGCATTGAGGAGATGCTGGTATTTGGTAGGCATATTCATACCTACCAGTTGGAGATGCTGCCAATAAGGATAGTTGTTTTTGTCCAGTAGCAAATCTCCATTTGTGTCTTGTTAAAGTTGATTCAATTATTTCTTCGTAAATGTTATTTGTAACTAATGCTTCTGTGCTTCCATCTGTAAATGACGAAATCGGATTTGCTCCGATCATTATTAATGCTCTTGTTGCTATATCTACTTTAGTTACTGCCATACTATTCTTTGTTAGAGAGGGGAATAAATCCCCTCCCCATTAATTAAGTTACGCTAGTATTACTGTATTAAGGTTTGATCCACCATCATTCACAGATACAATTAATATATCCACGACTGCGTTTGATCCACCACTATTTACAATAATAATGTCTCCAGCTTTCAGTTCTTTGTAAGACAAGATAAAGTAATCATCATTATCTATATCGCCAATAGCATCGCCATCTGTGTAGTACCAGAGGGAATTACTATCGCCTAACTGACAAGCCTTTTTTACAGGGTTTGCTATTGCATAAGCCATATTGTTATTCTCCTTTCCTACTCAGCACACTTTTGTACTCTTATACCATTGGTATCAATCAAGATTGATCCCATAGATAAATAAGAAGTTAAAAGATGTGAAACCTTTTCAGGTATATAGTTAGCTTCAGTTCTTACCTCAGAACCTACTCCTAGACCCATTGATGACTTGTGCCACGCAATGGTATGTCTATCTGTTGAACCAGATGTATCCAATCCAGAATGAACAAATGTTAGGAATCCAACAAATCTTTTCGCAGTATAGTTCATACCAGCAAAAGGAAGTTCTGAATTACCTAAGTATTCCATTTGTGTCCATTGGTTATCAGCCAAAAGGTCTGCCCATTGGCTAGGACCGATTGCCCAATATCTAGAATTGTCATCAGGAACCTCATTAGTTCCGAACAGTTCTTGCATTTCTTTAAATTTGTCTATGTTCATATCGGTAGCTGGGGATGCTCCACTTGCTCCAGCATTATTAGCTAGAGTTGTAGCAGAGGACATCGCTGTAGTAATAATACTATCAGTTTTTCTACCAAGAGCATAAGCAGCGTTGTTTGCAATTACTCCTCGTTCGTCAATGTTAGTTTTAAGTTCATCTAACTTGTCAACATAGTCAGATGCATAGTAGTCTGCCAAAGTCGCAGTTACATTGGTATGACTAATGTTCATAGCCACAACTTCAGCGTGTCTTGCTTTAGTTGTTGCTTCGCCACTACCAACTTTCTGGAATTTAACAGATTCTCCTGATACACCATTAACTACACGAACAAGATTCTTTAACTTAGAACCCATTCTCTGATATGCCATATGCACTTCAGCTTCAAACTGAGTGATAAAGGCATTGTTAATAGTCGAACTCATTTCAAATCTCCTTTGTTAAGTTCATTATCAAGATTGTCTTTCGGAGTTTGAAATGTTGTCTTAAAAAAAAGGCATTTCCTTAAACCTTCAAGGTCTTAGGGGATTTACTGACATATTTTTTGGAAGTTTTCAACTCACAAAGTGAAACAATGTTTTCACTTGGTATGACACAGACATCTCCAATGTCAGTATCATTGTAGGACATATATACTATGGTAGCATTTTTATTTTTTTCAAGAAGAAAACCCTCAGAAACATTAAGGTATGGCTTGTATTTCTTGACATCTTCAGGATTTAGCCAGTCAGCATGAGATACAGCATCTCTCCATACTATCTTAACCTTTTGCCTCTGGTTTTTTTCCATAATACTTTTCATATAGTTTTGTTACTTTTTCAACATAAGCTGGATCACGCTTACTTGAATCAAAATATCGTGGATCGTTCATCATTGATCGCAAATCCATTAGACTTGGAGTTGCTTCAATAGCTGTATCAGCTTCAGGTATAGGAGCATCTTTAGTTAGTTTCATCATTTCTTCTATAACCTTTACTCCATTGGCTGTTGATGCAAGATTGGAAACAGTATTATATCCATCTGTTGTTAAATTCTTTTTTGCCCAAAGTTCAGCAGCTTCTATTCTTCCTTTAGCATTATCTCCCAATACCTTGTGTTCTGCTTCAACACTAGGCAAGGAACTAATTTGATTATCAATAAACTGTTGTATGCCTTTATCAAATTCATCTTGTGATAAACCTTGATTTTTAGCTGTTTCTTCCCACCATTGTAGTAAAGGAATATCCTTGTTAATCTCTATATTAACACCATCTGGTATTTCTGGTTGCTTTAATTCATACTCTTTAGGTACTTTGCCAAGTCTTTCCTTCTCAATATCTTCCCTGACTTGCTTGGATAATTCTTCTGTTCTTGATCCTAGTTTTTTTTCCAATGAATTATAACTAGCAGACAATTCTTCTACATTAATTTCTTTTGTATCCTTGTTCCAAAACTTCTCAGATACATAATCTGGTTTTACTATTTCTTCTTTTTGTTCTTCTGTCTTAACTTCTTCTTCAGCCATTTTTCTTTTTACCTCTATTTGCTTTGTTTCTTATAATTCCTAATAGATATCTTTGCCCTTCCAAATGCCATAAGTTATTAGATGATGATTGTGGATTTGCAAAGACATTAAATGTCATCATTTCTAAATATTGAATAACTTTCTGACCATTTGGTCCACTGAAAACTGTAGCAAACAGTTTGTCTGATCCATCATCAGACTGCTTGACCTTGTCCTTGTCCTTGTCCGTTAGCGTTTCCCAGCTCATTCATTGGCATATTACCTTGTTGTGCCATATTTTGCAACTCATTTACTAATGCTTGTTGCTCTTGTGGATCACGAATTAATTTTTCTGGTAATCCTAGTTTTTCAGCCAAATATCTAGCAACTTCATCTTGTTTGACTATCATATTTAATATCTGAGGACCGAAAGTTTGAGCTAAAATAGCATTAAAATTATTAACAACTGCCACATCTTGCTGGTGTTGTGCCTGAGATAATGGAGAAGTAGATATAATTTTAACTTCTCTATCATCTATTCGAGGTATTTCTATTCTACCTTGTTTAGTAAGGATTCGTATGATTCTTCTTAATAAAGGAGAAATAAATTCTGCTTGTAATCTTCCAAAGGAAGAACCAATTTGTCTTGATAGGTCTGCCATTCTTTCTGCAACTTCAGTAGCAGACATAGGTGTTCCCTCAGGTCTACCTAAAGTTTCCATATACAATGCTTTCTTAATGTTTTGTCGCATATCGCCTAATACTAATTGGGCAACATCAAATCGACCAGCAGCATTAAGAGGAATAAGTCCTCTGCTATTTGGAGCTACTGGAATTAGACTGCCCGGTACTAAGGAAATGTTATCAGGATTAATGACACCATCATCTTCATAAGTATAGATGCCACTAATACTCATCTGTGCATTTTGCAGTATTAACTCTACTGTTAAGTTAGTAGTCTTGATTGCAGCCATTGTATTGAATACTGGTCCACGACCATATACTTCTCCTGATGCTTTGTTCCATCTGAATACAATATAAGGATTTGATCCAACTCCATTTAATTCAGTTTCATAAATCATTTCTTGTTCATTCATACAAACAACACAGTATTTATATTTTTCTACATTAGGTTCATCATAGATTCTGAAACAACCTTCAACAATGTTTGCTTTATTTGATTTTTTTTCTTCTATTCTTCTTAACATATTGTCAGACATAACTGCCTGAGGATATGCAGTCATCAATCTGTTATATGATATTTGTCTTTTTCTAAAAACTGTATCAACTCTATTGTCTGGTCCATTGTTCAACATAACTTTTGGTAATGGTATAGCTGTAAACTTAATGGGATTAAGAGAATCTCCTTCTTCCACCAGCATCACTCCAGTACCAATGGCACAGTCCATAAATGCTTCATGCACTTCTTGATTAAAGTTGGAACCAGCTATAACTTCAAAAACATATTGTGTTATTGAATCCAGTTGTTCATTGATTTGTGGTTTAATGTCAGGTGGTATATCTGATCCAGCTTCAAAGTTTGCCCATCTGCCATAAGTTGGACATATTCCAGCTTGTAGTCTTGATGCAAATTCTTGTATACCTACTACTGCTGTCTCATCAAATATCTTATCTGTTCGTCTATCGCCTACAGTTTCTTCATAGAAAGATTCTCGTTGAGGCATAGTGTATTCATATGCTTCCTCGTATTTATCTTTCCAATGATCGAAGATACCTTCAGCATCTCTGTATTTTCTAAGAAAGGAAATTACATTATTGTCTGTTGTAGTTGCATTAACTTCTGTTTCAGCTATTGGAATATATGCCATTATGCGAATGTACCACCAAAGACTTGACTAGTAGCAGTCAAGAATTTTCTATCTTTTTGAGCTGCTGCACTTGCTGAAGATATGGCTTGTAGTCTTTCAATTCTTTCTTTTTCAGTATTATCCATAACAACTTGATTACCAGCTTCACTTGAATATGCATCTCCTGACCAAGCAGAACTAGCATCTCCAGTTGTAACATTAGGAGCTGTAAAAGATGATGCCGATTTATTTTGTGTTGTAGAAAATTTGTTTAAATATTGTGAATATTGTTTTGATTGAGCTTCAGCAGCAATAGCTCCACCAACTATTGGCACTCCACTAAATAAAGATATTCCTAATCCTATTGCAGTCTGAATATTTTTTTGTTTGTTAAACATTTTTTCTGATATTGCAGTAGAGGACATGATTCCAGTAGGATCGCCACTACCCATAGCCATTCCACTTTTACCATACTTCAATTCTTTTCCAGCAGAAGTTAGTATATATGACTTGCTTACTTTCTTTCCAGCAAGTTTTGCTGCATTATATCCAGCTTCATCTACACGAATAAAGTTTCCACCTTCTTGAACAAAGTGGCTTCCAACTTTTGCATATTCTCCCTTATGTTTTGGATCAGCTAAAAATTCATTAGTAGTTTGTGATGCAACACCACCATACATATCTGATCCAGATTTTTCAATGGCAGATTGTACTTCTTTTTTTCCTTGTGCAAGTGCAGTTTGTTTTCTTTTTTCTCTTTGTTTTCTTTGTTCTTTAGCAATATCTTTATGAGTTACATTCTGTCCTCTGTCTTGTCCTCCACCTGAAGAACCTGAATTATTGCTTGTTCCTTTTTTACTGGACATTATACTTCTTCTCCTTCATAAAAATATCCTTTGCCTCCAGCTCTTGTGAACATACTTCTTGATCCAACCAAACCTTTTGCTTGTCTTGTTTTTTGATACGCTTCTTCTTCTTCTTTTCTTTTCTTTTCTGCAAGTTCTTGCTTTTTTCTTCTCTCTATATCTTCTCTCATTGCCTTGTCAGCAGCAGATTCAACTGGAGCTCTTTTAAAAATACCCATAGTTATAGTTTTATTTCAGAAAAACCTCTTTTTTTCAACTCACAAAATAGCTGATAAGGTGTGAAGATCCAAAACTTGTCCAGTCCTAACAGTCTTTGAACATAACTTACACAGCTATGCTCCTTGATCCACGATCCCATAAATGTTGGAAAGCGAGTAAGTTTATACTGTACTGGCACTTTGAAGATATGTCCTTTTTTTAAAGAAATCATTTTAAATATGGCATCTACTTGTTTTTCAATCAATGTTTCTACAAACAAATGTCCGAAATTGTATTCAACTAGTAGCCAAACTTTATGTTCTGCATCATATGACATAACTCCACAATGTTTGAAACCTTTTTTAAAGAATCTTGTTGATTTGTGATAGTCTAGGTTCTCATAGAAGTAGACTAGCCATTCATTCTGTTTTGCCATATTGATTTTTTCTTTTTTCTATCAAATATATTCCACCCTCTTGTCTGTACTACAGTAGGTTTCTTTGATTTTCCTGATATTAACTGCTTTCCTTCCCCAGCTCCCATCATCATATACTGTAATGCATCGTGAACATGGGAATATCTGTTCTTAAATGGCTTTTCATCATACCTATTACCAGAAGTCTGTAATCTTCTGTAATAATAGCCACCATTAAATCCTTTTTTTAGGTTTAAACAGCGATTATCCAGCAAAAATCCAGCTTTTCCTTCTATTAATCTGCCTAATGCAGTTTCAACTGATTCAATTCTTAATGCTACATCATTGGAAGGAGCTGGTTTTCCTCTCAAACCATTCTGTCTGAGGATTTGAAAAGGTGTAGTCTCATCTGTTTGCGCTCGGAAATCCCCAGCTGGATCGCCATATATCTCTATATCTAATTTTTTATAATTTTTTGCTATTTCGTGTTTCAACAGTTCACTAAATCTTGATATACCCATATCAAAGCATACAAGTTCTTGTAGAAGTAGCCATCTTCCATTGGGTAACTTCTGTCCAAAGACTGCTGCTGGTGTCAATCCAAAGTCTATGCCTATGAATACAGTAGTGGGAGCAATAGGAATGCTTTCTTTTGCCAAATGCATTTCAGGATTCCAATTAGGATAAACTGGTTTTCCTTCCTCTATGCTTCCCAACTTGTTCATAACATAGACATCTATCCACCCTTTTGTTTTTCCTTTAATGATATTGTTATAATAATTTTCCGTTAGGTTTTTTTGATTTTCACATGAAATATTGGGATCATATCCCACAAGAGTTCCATCTTTTTCTTTTTTTTCATTCATAGCAGATGGCTGTGTAAAGAAATTCCAGTTGTCTGGTTTTATCAGCATCAATGCTTCTTCCCTTGATAAGTGATCTGGTGTCGGTACATCTCCAGACATAATCGCCCACCAATGATCTTCTTCTGGAGCATTGGTATCTGCTATCAATCCATACCAAGATGCTCCTCCATCTCGCATACTAGGGTATCTTCCCACTCTCATAGTACACGCATCAATGATGCTCTTGGGTAATTCCCTCGCCTCATTAACCCACACTCCAGTCAGCTCCAGAGATAAGAGTTTCTTGACATCTTCTGGTCTGTCTAGTGCTAGGAAGATAACTTCCAAGTCTATCTCCCCCATTTGAATATAGTGGGTATAGGGGATTGACCATCTGAAAGCTCCCCATTCGTGTTCTGGAAACCAGTCCAGCCAAGTCTTGATGGTGGTTGTTTTAAGCTGGGGATTGGTATTTCTTATGACTGCCCATCTTGATTTTCTTTTTCCTTCGTGATTTTGCTTTTGCTCTAAAGCTCTCCTGAATACCTCTATGCAACAAGCAACAGACTTACCAGAACCTACTGGTCCTCGCACACCCCTGAAGAAACTATCGCTTTTTAGAAAGTTCTTTAAGGTAATCCCATCTGGTTTGTAATTGAGTTGAGCCATTTACCTTACCTTTTCTATGTACTCTTTTAGCAATTTTTCTCTTACCATTGGACCAAGACTTTCTATGAGTTTGTCGCATTCCTTGTTGTTGACCAAATGGTCTGGAAGGAATTTTAGGTGTACTTTTCTGACGATCTTTCTCAATCGCTGTCTGTCCTGATAGCTTATCTCGAACAGTTGTCTGTTCTCCAGATTCGCTACTTGATCTATTTTCTTTGTATTCATTAAGGTATTCCTTATACAAGCTCCACGATAAGTATACCATAGGTTCTTTGAAATCTCTCTTTAAAATTAATAAATCTGCTGATCCCTTCCATTTATCCAACTGCGTGAATCCCTCTCCAGTCTTTCTTGCCTTTACTTCAATGGTGGTACCACCGAACAAGTCGGCAACTCTGACATCGTGGGGGAAATCTTGGATTGCTCCTGAAAGTGGTTGTCGTCTAGCCTTGAACCCTTCCTTCTCAAAGAGCTTGACTATTTCGTTTTCAACCCTTGTTCCTTTTCTTTTTTGGGAGGACATAGTGGTGGTTTCACTCCATTCAGCTTTAATACTTCGTGCCTTAAATCTTGCTTATCCTTATACGCTTTATCCAGTCTGTCCAGCAAATACTTGTTCTGCTCTTTACTTTCCTTCAGTTCTTTTTCTAGGGAGTTGGGGGGATTCATTATATCTATGTAGAATAGATTTGAATAAATTTCAACTCACTATTTTTTCCTTTTAATTTTTACACCTTTTCTCTTGGCTGCAGCTTTAGCTCTTGCCATACCCTTTTTTGTATAGGGATATGACTTCTTTCCTACTTTTGGCATAGTCCTTTACCTCCTTATGTTTATTAAGCAGTACTGCTAGGCATCTACTTAACCAGTATAGTTTGAACCTAATGTTCCTACCATATGCCTGACTTGACTGTATATAAATATTCTGATTTAGCAACGCACACAATCGTGCCTTTTTGACCTCTATTGTTTGTGTAAGAGGTTCATAGTCTATACTGTATGAGTTTTTGAACCCCCCCATCGAGGTGTGGTTCAAAAGTCGGATCAGGTCCTCCCCCACGGAATTGAGGACTAGGTCAGGTCTATATTGACTTTGATATCTCCACCTATGTTATGCTGAATCTTCTCTGGTGTACGCAGTCCCACCCTATCTAGTATATCCTTACTAGCCTCTAGTTGTACATACTCACTCCTTGCCTTGTCCGCTAGGTGTATGAGTTTATTACTAGCTGTTACAGCACCTAATCCAATGGTTCGTGATACACACTCCATCATATATCTCTGTACCTTTGGGATTCGTAATGTACGACTTGCACTTACTCTAGCTGATTCATTGCTAGTTCTTGTTGAATAACCAGCAATCTTACTTGCCTCTGTTATCGTACACCCAGTTGTTACGATGGTATCAACAAGTCTCTTTTGTTTATCTGTAAGTTCATCGTTCTTGGTGGATAGTTCGGACATTGCCATGCGTAAGGGTAACAGTTAATTTATGGGTGTCAAGAGAAAAATAACGACATCAATATAAGGTAGAGGAGGTCGTTTCATCATACAACATATGGATAATTATACCAATGAAAATAAACTAGTCAACCCACAAGGGGTTCAGCATAGCTGATCTTACCCCCCCTTATTCGTAAGATTCCTGAAAGGGATAAGATGACAAGTATATTTAATCATTGGAAAGATACTAGCATATCTTGAGTAAGATGAGCTTATGAGAGATATTAAGTAATAAGTTAATAAATTAGTATCAAAGGAGAAAATATGAATACTAAACAAATAGACTTAGGACAATCAGATGGAAGTAATGCTGATTATAACATAAGTGGAAAGTATCAAGCTGAATACGATAATTGTTTAGCGAAATACAAAGATGAAATAGAAAATACTGTAATCGGTGTTGACTATGAGGGTAATGAGTTCAAAGCTAATCTGGAGAATATCAGATATACTTTAAATTCAGAGATACCTAAACTTAAATCCAGAATTGAAAAGCAGTTACCAACTCTGCACTATTTGAAAAATCAAATAGATAGAGAAAAGGAAATGAATGGTAATCCTCATATAGATGAGGAAACTGCTAGACAACAAGGTCTGGATATACTGTCTACTAATCTTCAAAAGTTGAATAAAAGAAAAGCAACTGTTGAATATCAAAGAGATATATTACTTGCAGAATATCAAGCAAAGGTATCTTTCTTTAAGTTTATATTCAAGGAAGATTACAAACCATATAGAAGTAATAGGGTTAGCTATCAAAATAAAACTAGCCCTGAGAAAAAACTATCTTATAGAAAAAGACAGTTAGATATGGTTGATAAATTCTGGTCAAGTAATCCAGATGTACCATCAGTAATTGAGGGTAGTGAAATAATACCAGCAATTATAAAATAATATTCATTAATATAAACAATAAAAACCTCCTAGAAATAGGGGGTTTTTTAATATCAAAAAAAAATTTACGCCTCGCTTCGCTCGGCTAGATTGAAATGAAAGGAGAAGTTATGAAAGTTAATTCAGAACAATTCAAGGAGATTATATGTAAAGCAAATAGAATATCTCCTAATGCAAAACTAAAATTCAAAGGGAGAACTTGGGTTAGTTCAACCGAAGAAAGTGAATCAAAAGATTTATCTTTTAATGAGCTGAATAAAATAGTCATCAAGTTTGGAGATGATCGAGATGAACAAGATGTAATATGTGTTCACTTAAAATAAAGGAGAAGTATTATGGAAAGAGAGGACTTCTGCCCTCATTGTCAGGGCAAGGGATACATTGAAGATGACTTGCACGACGAGCCATGCTATGAGTGTGAGGGTGGATTTACCACAGAAAAGAAGGGAGAATCGAATGATCAAGAACATAATTGGAACAACATTCAAGTATAGTGCTAAGATACTTAAAGGTATTTTAGCCAGTGCTTTGTATGCATATGGCAAGAGAAGAATAGTTTGGTATTACCGAATACTATTAAGCGAGGACTTCGCTTATATAATAACACGCTATTATAAAAGGCATCAAGTTATGAGAGATGTAGATGCACAATATAAAAGAAGGGAGTATACAAATGAAAACACACCGAACAATAATAAAGAAACTAAACAAGCTGGATCAATCAATGACGATTGGAATGTTCAAGAAAGTAAATGAAACAATCAAGTCTATTGATGACAGATTAAAAAAGCTGGAGGAGATTCAGGCAATAGAGCAACAAGCTCAGGCTGAATCTGATAAAGCGTGGAGTAAAAGCTATGGAGGTACGATATGAGTAAGACTGGAGCTTGGGCATTAGAGGAACAAGAGAAAGAGCAAGAGAAGATAGCAGCTATGTATGAGATAGAAGAACACATAGAGAAAGCTACTAAACAATTAGAAAAGATAAAGGATAAGTTTACAACAGAACATATTGTTGTTCACGCATATTGTTTATCTTCTTTTGTTCTCTTGAATAAGGCAAAGGATTATATTGCCGAACATCTAAATGCTTGGGAACAAAAAGAGTTTGAAGATTCTTATGAGCCACCAAATATTCCAAATGAAACTGGAACTGAAAAGAAAACAGAGCCAGTTAATGAGAAACCATTTGGTTAAAAGGGTAGGAAAGAAAGGTCAACCTACCCTTATAGTCGAAGTAATACGAAAGGAGAAAAGTATATGCTAATGAAAGTGAATAGTACACTAGAAATTAACGCACAAAATGACATACAACCGAACTCCGAAGAACTGGAAACTGTGAATACAAAGACAAGTATTCCAGATAAAGTAGCAGTTTTCAACGGAGATCAGTACATAGCTACAATGGCTAAGATATCATACAATAATCTCAGAACTTATAGAGAGTTTGTGGATATGTTGAATGGTGGTCTTAATATGTATGGTATGCATAAAGATAACATATCAGTTACCGAAGAAACTTATGAGAATGGTGGTAAATATATGAGGCAAATAGATTTCCACGACATTAAGACAAAGTTTCTTCAAGATGAAATGATACTCAGGTTATGGGCGTGGACAGCGTACAATTTAAAATGGGCAGAACAATTTATATTCGGTCCAATCGTTGTCATATGTACCAATGGATTGTATCACGGAGCTTGGAAGATAAGAGGAATGTCCAAGAAAAACTGGACAGTCAAGGCATCATTAACTTCAGAAGATATTGGCAATGCTATTAGTGCATTCAATACTATGCCTGAAATACTGGAGCCAATGGCTAGAAAGAATGTTGATCCTGATACAGTTAAGCATCTGTTCGAGAACACAATAGCACAGATTAAAGATGAGATATATCCAAGAGTATCTGACTATCGTATGCGAGAGCTGTCATCTCATTGGGATACCTACAAGAATAGATATGGTTCCAATCTGTATGCAGTATATCAAACAGCTACCCATTGGGCATCACACCCACAAGGTAGGGGATTGAAAGCAAATAAGGTACGAACTAGGTCGGATCAGGTGGTAGATATGCTTGAATCTAATGACTGGAACACTTTACTAGCAGCATAAAACAGTTTATTCTTATGGAATGGACTATGCTTTAAGCAAGATATTCTATGATAAAGTTATACCTCAATTCATTAAGAGAAGGAATGAGTTGGGGTATACGCAGTCATCTTTAGATTATGATATGAATATAGCACGAGGATTAATATCTAAGTGGGAAGTAGGAATCCGGAAACCTTCAGGATTCCTATTCTGTTGCTGGGCAGAGGCATTGGATTGTCATATAGTATTAGTGCCAAAGAAAGTACCGAAGAAAAAGAAAGAAGCAGTGGAAGAAATGAGTGTTGCTAAATTAAAGAAAAGGAATTTCAAATGGAGATAAAGAATATAAATCCTGATTACTATAAAGATGGAAAGATACAAGTAACAGATTTTATAATTGATTATAAGCTGGATTTTTTAGAAGGTAATGTAATTAAATATATCGTAAGACATAAAGCAAAGAATGGAAAGGAAGATATATTGAAAGCCATTTGGTATTTAGATAAAATTTTAGAGGTACAATATGGGGATTCAATTCAAAGACAGCTTACGAAAATTGTTGAGGGGAAAAAGAATAACATTAAGAGAACAAGCCGAAGATCCAATGGTTCTAATACGAAGAAAGAAACGCTGGGTAACAACATTAGCATATAAATATTTTACGATAGAACAAGCAGTTGAATTTGATAAGTTATATAACAGTAAATATGTTTGGGATAATAGGAAGGTATCCAATGTTGCTAAGATGTTGATTAATAAATACAGAGAGGAAAGATTAAGATGGCAAAGAAGAAGAAACGAGAGACGATATTGAGATCGAGTACCCATTTTACTATCCACGAAAATAAAGTACGAGATGAGATGGAAGGTCTTGGTGGTACTGATGCAATTAAAATAGTGGAAGGAAAATGGAAAGAGGTATGGGAATTAAAGTTAGGATTGAAAGAGTATCCTAATTTAGATGAGGTGTTGCCAGTACAAATGGGAATACTAACAGAGGATATGAACCGATTATGGTTTATGAAAACCACTGGCATTAAAGTTTTAAAACCTGATATAATATCTTCAAAGGAAGTACCCTTTTTGTATGCAAGTTTAGATGGCATAACAGAAGATGGTTCTATATTTGAGGCAAAGCATGTCAGTCCATTTACAGTTAAAGATGTAACTGAAAGATACTATCCTCAGATACAGCATTACTTAATGGTAACACGATTCAAGAAAGCATACTTGTCTGTGTTCATTGGTAATAGTGGGCATAAAATATTTGAGGTAGATAGAGATGATGAGTTTATCTTCAAGCTATTGTATGCTGAATCATATCTATGGAATTTTGTACAGCATCAGGTAGAGCCACCTGATTTTGTAGACTTCAATGCACTGCCTGATAAAATGCAAGGAAACAAAGGAGAAGAACATGAGTTCAAGTTACCCAACCCTAGCTGGATATCGAAAACAATCCACTAGTAAGGAGGCAGCTGACGATATAAATATAAAGTTGCCACATTTAAGAGATAAAGTTTTACAGATAATAAAGAACAAGGGAAAGTATGGAGCTACTCCAGAAGAAGTAGCATCACTACTGAACATAACTATATTATCTGTTCGACCTAGATTTACAGAATTGAAATTGAGTAATCATATTGTAGATACTGGAGAGAAAAGAAAGAATGGATTTAATAAAAACATAATAGTCTGGAGGTACAATGACGAAAGAAAAAGTGAATCCGAATAAAAATATTTGGGATCAAATAAAACAAACTGATCCAAGATTTACCAAGAGAGTGAACAAGGGATTTGGAGAGATAACTACTATCGATCCAATGTATCAGATAATGAAGATGACTGAAACATTTGGTCCAGTTGGTAAAGGTTGGAGCTATGATGCTGAGTATACATATACAGAACAGCTAGTCTTTGCTGAAGTAAAGATAGTATGGACAGATAAAGATGATGTCTGGTACAAGTATGGACCGATATCTTCTGTTCAAAAACTGTATAGAAAAACTGGAGCATTAGATGATGAGGCACCAAAGAAAGCATTTACTGATGCATTAACAAAAGCATTCAGTCATTTAGGTTTAAGTGCTGATGTGTTTCTTGGTATGTTTGATAACAGTAAATACATTGAGAAAGTAAAACAAGATTTAGGTATCTCTAACGCAACAAAGATTAGAGAAGTAAAACCTAAAGCGATTGAGAGCTGACATTCCTCCTTTGAAAAAGGTGTGCCAAGTTCTCTAGTCAGTTCTCATATTCATGTTGGGAGCTTGGCACTAAAAAAGAAAGGACAAATCAATGGGTTATAGAAAGGTAGCGAAAGGGCATTATGTTGCCACAATTCCTAGAACATTTAACAGTGATATTGTTATTCATCTAGTGAAGAACGATAGGTCTACTACCTATACTGGAACAAAACTGTGGCAAGTTATTGTTGATGATAGTCTAATAAATGTAGGGGGAAAGAAAGAGATAGGAGCTTATAGTACTTATAAGTTAGCGAAGAAACACGCAAAGATTTATGTAGAGGATAGACTATTAGAGTTTATTGAAAGACAATTAGAGATGATTGATAAACCAAAGAGAAAGGAAGAATAATGTATAGATGGATGCAAGATTCCATATGGGATTCTGTTATGGAAAACTATGAAGGATATTCAGAGAGTGAGATACGCCATAGTGTATATAAAGGAATACCTTTCTGGAAGAAAATTATATTTAGTTTATTTTTTGGTAGAGTTATTGTTGAGGAGATAGTTCACGAGGCAGTAGCCGAACGCACAGCAGATGTAAGAAATATGACAAGATGACCGAGAGTACGCAGAGAGCGAGAGCTGAGAAGTGGTCAGCCAAGTATGCTAAAGATCTGAAACATTATAAAAAAGTTTTAATAGATAACGAACAACTTCGTAAAACAAATCAAGAATTAAATCTTATGCATCATCAAGCTGTTGTAAAAGTTTTAAATCTAGGACAAGAAATAAAAAAATTAAAGGGTAAAAAATGAATCATTTATGTGCAACACTATTAGTATTCTGTTCATCAATTAATATATTTTTTACTGATGAAAGAAATGATTTTGTTCAGGAGATAGGTACTTGTGCAGTAGAGTACAATGCTTATCTTGTAGAATCACAAGATAGAATACCAGTATCTTTAGTGGTTGCAATAGCAGCACACGAAAGTGGCTGGGGTAAAAGTAGATTTGCAAGAAAAGCAAATAACTATTTTGGAATTAAAACAAAGAGCAATCATATGTTCATAGTTCCAAAGGATAATCCTGATGTTAAGTTAGCGAAGTATTACACAGTATGTGATTCGGTAAATGACTTTATGGATTTAGTTAATGAAGATCACAGATACAAAACATTCAAAGATGTATTGCACGAACAATGGTTTCTTAATGTCATAGACTATGAGGTACTAGTGAATACATTGGATTATTATTCTGATGATCCGAAGTGGAAGAAGAAGATACTAAAGATTATTAAAAGATTGGAGATTATATAATGGCAAAGAAAAAAATTGATTCTGAATTATTAACAACAATAGATGATCAGATTTATAAGCATCTTCCAATAGACAAGCTAACTAAAATTGTTGAGGACAAAGTTGATATTGCTATAGGAAAATTAATGAAAGATAATAATGAAACTAAAAACAAGAATCAAAAGATTAAAGAAACGATTAGGTAAGAAAGCGTTACGAGATCCTAAAACTAAATCACAGATGTTAGATCGTGTGAATTATGATAGGGTAAATTTAATATGGAGTAGAAGATATGATAAATAAAGTAACATTAGTTGGTCGAGTTGGTTCTGAACCAGAGATAAAGGTAACAACAAAAGATGAAAAGTTTGCGAAGTTATCTTTAGCTACCAGTAAAAAATATAAAGCTGGTGGTGTAGCTCAGGAGAAAACTGCTTGGCATATGATTAAAGTATTTGATCCAAGACTGGCAGAAACTATTGAGAAGTATGTAACGAAAGGTACTATGCTGTACATAGAAGGAGAGATAGATTACTCCAAGTATACAGATGATAGTGGTACAACTAAAACCTTTACAGAAATATTGGTTCCAAAGTTTAGTGGTGTAATTAGAATGTTAGGTTCTAAGAGTTCAGCTCCTTCTAAACCAGAAGTTAAACAAGAAACTTCTGAAGAAGAAGCTCCACCATTTTAAAGAACATCTCTAACGAGGTTGTAGCTGACGAGCTACCTCTGGTATCATACGCCAAAGTAAGACCAAAGTATGATTAGAGATTAGGGGGTATCGTGGCAACAGCACTAAATACTGTGTCGAGAGCTACCTTACCCCTGAGCTAAATAATAATTAAGGAAAATAAAATGAAAGCAAAGATCATAAAGTTTTCTGACATTGCAAAGCATCCAAGAAAAAGTTTATCTCCAAAGGATTACATAAAAGAGAAACATACTTGTTGTGATTGCAATAGATTATACATAGCAGATGTAATGATGTGCTACAAACCACCAAATTATGGATACTATAATGATAAAGGTTCGTGGTACTGTATTAAGTGCTACAACAAAAGGTTTTAATAGGGGACTATACGCATAATCCCCTATTTTTAAGCCATACAAGGAGCTTATATCTTATAAGGTAGAATCATACTACCGAAGTATCTTTTAGCCATTCTCCTTCCATTTCTGAGCTATTTTCTCTCCACTTCTCCCAGCAATATACCCTCCAACACCAATAGTAAGCAGATTCCACATTGGATCAGGTATATTTAATATTAAACTAGTACCGAAGATGATGTTAGCAAATGGCATTAGAATAAAATTATTAAAAATGACAATAATGCATATCCACATCAGAGCTGGTCGCCAAGAATTAGTCAACCAAGAACCACTAGAGGCTTCAGCCAAAATAATTTTTGATGCTGCCTCCATTTCTCTTGAACCAGTATCAAGCAGTTGCTTGTTTATTTCGTGTGTTAGTTTTTCTTTTAAGTCTTTGTCAGGTACAGCCTTGTCAACAGTCTTAGCTATGAGCTTTGCTATTGGACCAACTGCTCCTAATAGTTGTAACATTAATTAACTGATCCAGTTATTAATGAGAACATAAAGAATGATAGCAGCAACAACAGACAAGAATATTTTTGCCTTCTTGCTTAAATCATTCCAAGTATCTTTAATCTTTGTCCACATCTTCATCTCCCTCATTATCATATACCTCCTCCTCATCTTTGTCTATTCCCAAAATGTTTTCTATTTCAGTTAATCGTTCTGAAATCTTTTTAATCTCTCCCATCATATCAGTCATAGTCATATGTTCTTCAGGCATACTCTTTCTCCAATCTATCCATACTCAGAAAATTACTTTCTTGTATATGGTTATTCCAAATGTGAAGCTCAACAATTCCCCAGCTCCAGCCAGTCATATTAAGTTTCGCATATTCCTCTATATGATTAAAGGGTAAACTGCAACCGACATTGATGATTCTAACATATTGTGAGTTACCAATTTTGGGAGCTTTCCAATCCCTATGCTTATGGGTATGCCCAAATACTAGGTCATGTACCGAATCATTGGCAATTTGTACCTCTGCATTCTTGCCACCATACTCTCTTCCCATAATATTAAGGGGAGCGTGGACAAATCCTACTCCACCTATGAAAAAAAATTCCCCATATTCTGTAGTAGTCCAGCCATTTATATGAAAAGTATTATAAAGAATCTCTTTCATTAGACCTTGTATCTCAGGTATTCTTTCCTCAAACTTATGCACACGCATTTCGTGATTACCAATAGTGCAATGTCTTGGTATAGAATTGATACCCAATGCTTTATTAAATTTTTGTAAGGCACTTTGTAGACTTTCTATGTCTACCATAAAGGCATCTTTTAATTTTCCTTGCTGTGTATCATTGGCTTGGAAATGAGATAGACTATCAAAGCTATTGAAATCTCCTATCTGAATAATATAATCTGGTTTAGTTTTCCTTGCATACTTACCGATCCAAGTCAGTCTGTCTTGTGGTATCTTGGGAGAATCGTGAACATCTCCAATAACTAAAACCTTATGACCTTGAAATTTCATAAGTCATTCTACCGAAACTATTGTGTGTTGTGAAGTCTAGGATATTAAACCAGTATATATAGCTTTAAGAATAAGACCTAGTACCATAAAGCTCACTGTCCAAACTATCTTAAAGATGGTGTCAATCTTTGCAGACATATGTGTAATATGATTATCCAATTTCTGATGGATCAATCGCAGCTCCCCATCAATCTTAATAATATCCTCTCGATTTTGGGAAGGCTCAGCCATTTAAGCTCCTATTCCTTTAGTTTTAATTAATGGAAACGCATCAAAGGGAATACAAAATGCCTCTGTTATCATTGAATCCTTAAAATCTTTGCTTTGATTTTCATAGGTATCCATATAACCAGCTCTCGCTATCTCACATTCAACATCATTATAATACAATACAGCATTGTATCTTACTGTTGGTTGGTTAGGAGCTGACATAATCATTAATAATAAAAAAATTGTTTTCATTAATCTCCATAAGAATAAGACCTATTGGAATTGTTACCTTCTATTAATTCAAATAATCTATCGTGTTGCTTAATGATCTTCTTGTTAGTCTTTTGAATATCAGCATCTTTGTTCTTCAGTTTCTTTACAACTTGTCTTAATTCTTTTACTTCAGCTATGATATTCTCCAAGTCCAGTTTCATCTTGACTTGATTCTCAATGACATCTCTTTGATTATCTTCTTCAAAGGTAGTGTAAAGAATATCCACCTTGCTGTCTATTTTACTGACATACCAAACCAATCCTATTGCTTGTAAGACAACAGCAAAGATTAATGCCATAGGTATTTTCATTCCGTTCATTTATTTCTCCCCCAAATAAACTCTTGTTTTACAGTCCACGATTCCTTTTCCGTGTCTGTAAGAACATCATTCTTTGCATCCTTTTCAGCAGAGCTGCTGGAAGTACCATAAGTAACAGTTGTTTTAGATGGTCTGACATCCAGCTTATCCATTAATATTGGCGTACAGCCTAGAATATTTAATGCTGATATGATTGCCACACTAAACATAATTATTTTGAATCGTTCCATTTTTCTTTAGCCTTCAATGTCCACTCCTTTAATGCTTCCTTTGATACATTCTTATCTACCATAACTGCTCCTTCAGGCAACTCACTATGGAGAGTAACAACCTTTCCATCCTTGAGTTCCACCAGAGCTGGAGAACAGAAAGCATCTTTCTGAAATTCCATATCTCTTTTCAACAGTCTAACTTCTTTCATACAAGAAGATAGTGATTCCATTGGCACATACTG
>VTLG01003440.1_pt1 | contig 30459 bp, 42 predicted proteins | sample 4694571 | NCBI WGS metagenome assembly VTLG01 (sample SAMN12604809, study PRJNA352737) | marine metagenome | biome: ENVO:00000447; feature: ENVO:00000209|ENVO:00000569|ENVO:01000036; material: ENVO:00002151; isolation source: viral sequences binned using virsorter ...
GGGTATTTGTGTCGGTCGGGCTTTTTTTAGCGATAGCGACTATAAGTGTGGTTTATATTTAAGCTAATAGTATGGCAACAATCAAATCAGTAGCAGAACATTTAGACCTTTCATCGGTTAGAGTACATGACCTTTTCAATGAAAATATACTAATTAAATCAGGTAAATCAGGTGGACAAGACCTAGATGATTGTCGTGTAAGATACATTCGTTATTTAAGATCACTTGCTAAAGGCAAACAGCATGGAAGTGGTGATTTAAACGAAGAACGAACACGACTAACCAAAGCACAAGCCGATAGAGCAGAGTTAGAGTTACAAGAAAAGGAAGATGAACTAATATCAGCCGATCTAATCAAAACTATATGGTCAGATTATGTTAGTAATGTAAGAAGTAAGATATTAGCACTACCAACCAAGCTAGGACACCTAACCCAAGCAGCAGAAACACCACAAGAAGCACAAGCTATTATCAAAGAAGCTGTGTATGAATGTTTAGAGGAATTATCAGAAGATGCAACAGCTAAATCCGATATGGCAGACGATAAGTGATATTTGGAAACCACCTCCTAGCTTTTCTGTAGCTGAATGGAGTGATAATTATAGAAAGTTATCATCTGAATCATCAGCCGAAGCTGGTCAATGGCGAACAGATCGTGTGCCATTCCAACGAGAGATTATGGAAGTTATTAATGATCCGAATGTTGAAGAAATAACTTTCTTAAAATCAGCCCAAGTTGGGGCTACGGAAATACTACTTAATACGATTGGCTACTATATAGATCAAGAACCATCAACCATTCTGTGCTTACAACCAACCCTAACAATGGCACAAGCATTTAGTAAAGATCGGTTAGCACCTATGCTTAGAGATACACCAAGACTGAAAGGCAAGGTTCGTGATCCAAGAACTAGAGATGCAGAAAACACAACTCTACACAAAAAATATGCAGGTGGTCATATAACTATAGTTGGGGCTAATAGTGCTTCAGGTCTTGCATCAAGACCAATCAGAGTATTGTTATGTGATGAAGTAGATAGGTTTCCTATATCAGCAGGAACTGAAGGTGATCCTATTAATCTAGCAAGAAAAAGAACAACTACCTTTTGGAATCGTAAAGTTATACTAACATCAACACCAACAATAAAAGGATTATCAAGAATTGAAAAAGCATACGATGAATCAGATAAACGAGTGTATAAAGTACCATGCCTAGAATGTAACCAATACCAACAACTAAAATGGCAAAATATAACATGGCTTGAAAATAAACCTGAAACAGCTTCACTATCATGTGAACATTGTGGAGTAATTATCCCTGAAAGTAAAAAACAACAAATGTTGTTGAAAGGAAAATGGGAAGCACAAAACCCTGAAGCAAAGAAAGTAGGCTTTCATATTTCAGAATTATACTCACCTTTTAGAACATGGGTAGAGTTAGTGCAAGATTTCTTAGAAGCTAAAAAATCACCTGAACAACTACAAACATTTATCAATACATCATTAGGAGAAACTTGGGAAGAACAAGGGGAAGAAATAGAAGCAGAAGGTTTAATGTCGAAGTGTGAACAATACAATCACGAAGCTATACCTGATGAAGTCTTAGTAATAACAGCAGGAGTAGATACACAGAATGACAGACTAGAAGTTCAAGTAATTGGCTGGGCTGATAACCATGAAGCATGGGTATTAGAATACAAAATTATATGGGGTAACCCAGCAACAAAAGAAGTATGGCAAGAATTAGATGAATTTTTAAAAGAGATATACACCAAACAAGATGGCAGTAAGTTACCTATTGCTTGTACTACCATAGATAGTGGTGGACACCACACAGATCAAGTCTATGCCTTTTGTCGTGGCAAGAATCAAAGAAGGATATTTGCTATAAAAGGTGCATCTACTAAAAATAAACCAATAGCATCAAGACCAACATTTGTCGGCAGAAGAAGAACAGCACTTTATTCTATCGGTGTAGATACAGCAAAAGAGTTCATTCATGCAAGATTAAAAGATGAAGATACTAACCTTATACATTTTCCCAACACAGTAGATGAAGAATATTTCAAACAACTAACTGCTGAAAGACGAATACAAAAGTTTGTACGAGGTAAAAAAACAATGGTGTGGAAGCAAACTCGAAAAAGGAATGAAGCACTTGATACATTTGTGTACGGACTAGCAGCGATCCACATACTACAACCAAACTTTGATAAGCTACAACCAGCAGTATCAGATACAGTAAAAGAGACAAAAATTCAACAAAAACCATCATTAATTAGGGATAGAAGGCGATTATATCGCAGAAAGCCTAAAAATTTTGTTACGAGTTGGAAAGATTAGCATTATAATTTAGGTTACACTATTGACATGAGCAACTTATTCGACAGAGCAAACTACCCAACACAAGAACCCGATGAATTAGTAGTAGGCGATAGATGGGTGTGGAGACGAGACGATTTAGTAACTGATTACCCTTTAGATTCGTATGCTCTCGAATATAGATTTACAGAAGATAATACAGGATCATCAAATGCTTTCACTATTGCAGCCACAGAAGCAGAATCGACATATTTAGTTGAAATTGCTAGTGCCACCACAGCCAACCTAGTTGCAGGTGACTATCAATGGGCTGCTTTTATCATTAGATCAGCAGATTCACAAAGGCTGGTAGTAGATCAAGGCAGAACAACGATCTTACCCAACCTACAAAACACAACAGCAGATTTAAGAAGTCATGCGAAAATATGTTTGGATAATATAGAAGCTGTATTAGAAAATAGAGCAACACAGGATCAAATGTCATATTCTATAGCTGGTCGTTCTTTATCGAGAATGTCAGTTGATGATTTGCTTACATTTAGAGATAGATATAAAACCGAATATAATGAAGAAATAAAAAGAGCAAGAATAAAAAACAACCAAGATACAGGAAACACAATAAAAGTTAGATTTTAAAAATGGCAATTTGGGATAATTTATTTAAAAGTCGTAAAAAGGCAAAAAGAAAGGCAAGAAACTATGCAGCAGCTAACACAGGTAATTTATTTGCCGATTGGGTTAGTGGATCTAATAGTGCTGATTCCAATATTCGTTTTAATTTAAGAAAAATACGAGATAGATGTCGTGAACAAGCAAGAAACAACGATTATGCAAAGAGATATTTGCAGTTATTAGTTACAAATGTAGTTGGACAACATGGTATAAGGCTACAATCTAAAGCTAGAAATGATGATAGAAGGCTAGATTTTGTTGGTAATCAAGCATTAGAAACAGAGTGGCGTAAGTGGTGCAAGATAGGCAACTGTACTATTGATGGCAAAATGTCTTTCATTGATGCACAAAAATTGTTCATCGAAACACTAGCTAGAGATGGTGAGGTCTTAATTAGACACATTACCACTAATGATTCTAATGATCCCTATAGAATACAGTTCCTTGATCCTGATTACCTTGATGAAGAAAAAAATCAAATACTTAATAACGATCAAGAAATTATTATGGGTGTGAAACTAGATAAATTTAAAAAACCTATCTCCTATATGTTGTTCAAAGAGAATCCATATAATACAAGTTTCGGTAGAAGTAACAGACAACACATAGAAGTACCAGCAGAAGATATACTTCATGCTTATAAACCTGATAGACCTGAACAAACTAGAGGATTGCCATTTATGACTACAGCTTTAGCTAGATTGAAGATGTTAGATGGTTATGAAGAAGCTGAACTTGTAGCAGCAAGAGTTGGGGCTTCTAAAATGGGTTTTATTACTAGCCCAAGTGGAGATGCTTATGTCGGAGATGATACAGAAGATGATTACACCCCTATTATGAGTGCTGAAGCAGGTACATTTGAGCAATTAGCAGAAGGACAAGGTATTGAAACTTTTGATCCACAACACCCAACATCAGGATTTGATAGCTTTCACAAGTCAGTATTACGAGGTATAGCTTCAGGATTAGGTGTTTCCTATGTGTCACTAGCCAACAATTTAGAGGGTGTAAACTATTCATCTATTCGTCAAGGCACACTAGAAGAAAGAGATAACTATAGAATTTTACAAAAATTTATGATTGATCACTTCATACAGCCTGTTTTCGAAAAATGGTTACTACAAACAATGTCATTTAAGGAGAATTTCTTACTCCCACCATCGAGATACGATAAATTTGTTGATAGTGCTATATTCATTGGTCGTAGTTGGGGCTGGATTGATCCTGTTAAGGAAGTAAAAGCTAATGTAGATGGTCTTAATGCAGGTATTGTAACTTTACAAGATGTGCAGTCTAACTATGGTAGAGATGTTGAAGAATTATTTGAACAACATCAAAGAGAAGAAGAATTAGCTAAACAATACGACATAGCTACTGCTTATCAACCATTTGGGGCTATGAAAATGCCTGTAGATGCTGTGATACAAGAAGAAGAAGCAGAAGATGGCGACTAACTTTCCTACCAAAGGTGACGACAAAAAAATATCGCTTAGAAATAGCAATTACCCTGTTTTCGATAAAAGATTCGCTGCATCAATAAAAAAAGACGATCCTAAAATTTGGAAAGCTGGTGGGAATATAGAAGGCAACAATTCATATAATCTACTATTAAGAGCATTAGATGGCGATGATTCACCAGCAGTATTAAGAAAAATCAAAGAAAGGGAAGCATGGGCAGCACGACACTTCAAAGATGGTGGACAGTTTAAATCAGGCAGCAAAAAAGCAAGACCATCAAATATTGCAGGTGTTGTAGCACAAATTAAATGGTTAGTGATAGGTACATTAGGTGAGCAAAAGATGAAAGATGTAATTTTAGAAGCTGTTAAGTATTTAGAAGATAAAGAAAAAGCAAAAGAAGAAAGACAAGTATCTAAAACTGTAGAAAAAGGTTTGCGAAAAAAAGTTGAAGATCATAACGAAGAATATGGCAATGATAAAAGGAAAAGAGCAACTTATAGAATGTTGTTAGCAGTTTTTGAACGAGGTATAGGTGCATACAAAACTAACCCATCATCAGTAAGACCAAGTGTAAGTTCACCTGAACAATGGGCTTATGCTAGAGTTAATGCCTTTCTCTTTGCTTTAAGGAATTTAAGATACCCAAGTAAAAATAAATTTGATACTGACCTACTTCCTAAAGAACACCCTTTATCTTCTAAGGAAAATGGTGATAGAATACAGGGTATGAGTACAGAACAAAGACATATCAAAGATATTCGTGAAACCGAAGATTCAATTTTAGTTGAATTTGCTAAAAGCCCAATGGAATCCAAAGAAGAAGAAAAGGAAGAAATGGAAGAAATGGGCTACAAAGATGATGAAGAAGAAGAAAGATCACATGAAGAACTAGATCAAAACCTCGAAGATCATATAGAAGAAGCAGAAGAATCTATGGAAAATACAGAAGATACACCTAAAATAGATTGCGAACATGAAGAAGGGTGTGAAAGTGAAGAAGAATGTGCAGAGCAAGACGAATGTTTAGCTGAAGAAGATACTGAAATAGCTAGATTTTATGCAGAACAAAACCTAAAAAGATCATTTGAATTTGATCGTACTAAAATTGATGAAGAAAAAAGAACCATTGAGATAGGTGTTTCGTCTGAATTGCCTGTTAGAAGGGGTTTTGGTTATGAAGTTTTAGGACATAATCAAGAAGAAATTGATATGGAATTTATGGCTAGTGGTAGATCACCACTACTTTTAGACCACGATGCGACTAAACAAATAGGAGTAGTTGAATCATTTGGTGTAGATCACCAAAACAAAAGAACAATAGCTAAAGTTAGATTTAGTAAAAATAGACAAGCTGATGAAATCTATAAAGATGTTTTAGATGGCATCAGACAGAACATAAGTGTTGGCTATCAAGTCAATTCTATGCAGAGGGAAGATAGCGAGAAAGATGGTGTACCCATTTATAGAGTTAATTCTTGGTCTCCCCTCGAAGTTTCTGCTGTAAGTGTACCAGCCGATATGTCAAAATCAGTAGGGTTTGCTCGTAGTAAAGAAACACCAAAAATTAAGATTAACCCTAATAATACAAAGGATTTAAAAATGGAAAACGAAAAGAAAGTTCCTGAAGTAAACCTTGATGATGTAAGAAAAGAACAAGCAGCAGAAGCTAAAGCTATTCTTGATCTTGGTGTTCAACACAACAAGAGAGATTTAGCACACGAAGCTATCGGCAACGGACTTTCACTTGCACAATTCAGAGGACAGCTTTTGGAAACAATTGCAAACGATAAGCCACTTGATCTACCGACCAATGTGGACATGAATCAAAGTGAGCAAAGAGAATATAGCTTAATCAAAGCTATAAGCGAATCTGCTCAAGGTAAGTTATCAGGTCTTGAAAAAGAAGCATCTGATGAAATAGCTAAAAAAGTTGGGAAAGCAGCTAGAGGTTTCTATATGCCAACTAACTTAAGTTTTGGCAAAAGGGATCAAACAGCAGGTACTAACTCAGCTGGTGGTTTCTTAGTTGGAACTGATCACATGGGCGATGAATTTATTTCAGCACTTAAAGCAAAACTAGTCATTGGACAAGCTGGTGCTAGAGTAATGAATGGTCTAAAAGGTGATGTGGCTATACCAAAACTATCAGCACAAACTACTAATTCTGCTTTCGTAGCTGAAAATTCAGCACCTTCAGAAGGTGCAGCTACATTCGCACAAGTAACAATGTCTCCAAAGACATTAGCTGCTTATGTAGATGTATCAAGAAAGCTAATGCTACAATCTGATCCGTCAGTTGAAGCTGTATTAAGAGACGACATTATTAATACTTTCGCTAGAAAGATTGATGAAGTTGCAATCGAAGGTGGGGCTTCAAACGAGCCATCAGGTATTATTGCTTCTTCAACAGGTAATGTTGTTGCTATCGGCACAAATGGTGGTGCTGTTACTTATGCAAAAATGGTTGATATGGTAGAAGCAGTAGAAGTTGATAATGCAATACTGAATGATGCTTCAGTTAAGTGGTTAGGTAACCCAAAAGTTACTGCTAATTTAAGAACTATACCAAAGCAAGGTTCAGGTGTTGAAGGAAACTTCATACTAGGCGAAGATGGTAAAATCTTAGGACACGACTATCTTAGTTCAACATTAGTACCATCTGACCTTACAAAAGGTTCAGGTAGTAACTTGTCAGCATTGTTATTTGGTGACTTCTCATCATTAATGCTTGGATTCTTCTCAGGTGTAGATGTAATTGTTGATCCTTACACAGGTTCATCAGCAGGTACAACTAGACTTGCATTTTTCCAAGATGTTGATGTGGCACTAAGACATGACGACAGCTTCTCAGTAATTAAGGATATCGTAACTTAATAATATTCTTAGTTAGATTTAGGGCTACTTCGGTAGCCCTTTTTTTATGTATAATATTTCTATGAGCAAAAATTGTTCAATAAACTTAACGAGGAAATTATGGAAGTAATAGCAACTAGAGATGTTTTTTATAATGGCACTTGGCACAAGGCAGGTGATACATTTAATTGCAACGAAGATGATTATGCTGGTTTAGAAGCAGCAGGTGTAGAAAGATCAGATGGTAAAGCACCAGCCAAAGCTGATAAAGCAGAAAAAGATTTAAAAACTAGATAATGGCACTAGAATCGGCACAAGACCTATTAAATTATTTCGATACTGATGCACATGGGGTAAGTGCATCTATTTCGATTAATGGTAGTAGTTCAACAATAAAAGTAATAATCAACAAAGATTATTTTGCGATAGCAGGAGAATCCGTTGATGTTGATGGTACACAACCTGTTGTAACTTGCCGATCTTCTGATGTTACAAATGTCGATACAGCCGATACTATTACGATTGATTCTGTAACTTACAATATTGTTAATATCCAGCCTGATGGTACAGGTATTACTACACTAATTCTACAAGACTAATGCTTTTATATACCGAAGCACAATTAGATGAAGCATGGTTACATGATTGCGATATTAGAAACAATTTAGGACAAAAAAACTTTAGTCGTAAAAGATATGAAAAACTATTTGTCTTTTATATGGATCGTATTATAGCTGGTGAACAAGAAATAAATTTAAAAATAAATATACCAAGATATATGTTAGAAAGCATAGATGAAGAAATTGGGTTAGAATTAGATGAGGAAATACATTAATTATGAAAGATATACTTAAAAATATTGTTAGTGCAGTAGCACCTACACTAGGTACAGCATTAGGTGGTCCGTTAGGTGGTATGGCTAGTAATGTTATATGTGAGGTTTTGGGGTGTCCTAACAATCCAAAAGCTATAGAAAAGGCTGTTGCAGAAGCAACACCTGAACAAATGATGGAGTTAAAAAAAGCTGAAAATGATTTTGAAGTTCAAATGAAGGAACTCGATGTAGATATATTTAAACTCGAAACTCAAGATGTACAAGATGCTAGATCAAAATTTAGTGGCGATTGGACATCTAAACTACTTGGCTTTATAACTATTGGTGGCTTTATGGGTTATATATTTTTGGTTACTTTACAACCACCCGAACAAAACTCAGAAGCATTAATAAATCTAGTCTTAGGTTATCTTGGTGGTCTTGCATCAGCAGTAGTAAGTTTCTACTTTGGTGCTTCACATACACCAAAAGAATAAGTGCCGAAGAAATCAAAATTTCAATTTAAATCAGCTTATGTGCCTGTATGTGGTCGTAGAGGTAAGAAAACATGGCAAGGCAGAAACAATGTTGGCACTTCTACTATGAATAAAAACAAAAAAAGAAGCTGGAAGAAATACAGAGGACAAGGCAAATAGGCTACAATAAGCTATGGCACATTTAAGACAACAAATCAGAGAACGAGTGGCAACAACTTTAACAGGTCTAACCACAACAGGCTCTAATGTCTTTCAATCAAGAGTTTACCCCTTAGAGAATACCAAACTACCCTGTTTGCTAATCTACACAAGAGAGGAAAGTTCAGAGCCATTAGATATGGGACCACCTCGTACTATAGAAAAAAGATTATCGCTTGTTGTAGAGGGTTATGTGAAGGCTAACAGCAATTATGACGACACAATAGATACTATTACAAAAGAGGTGGAAACAGCCTTATATGGTGATAGATTGATAAATAATCTAGCAAAAGATAGCTTCTTAGTCAGTACAGATATTAGTTTCAATGGAGAAGGCGATAATCCACTTGGAATTGTTGTAATGACATTCGAAATACCTTATCATCATACAGAAGGAAGTTTAGAATAATATTATGGCAACATTTTCAGGATCAGCAGGTGTCGTTAAAGCAGGTGGCAACGCCATCGGTGAAATTACATCATTCTCAGTAGAGCAAACAGCAGATACTATTGAAGATACTTCAATGGGTGATAGTGCAAAAACTTATAAATCATCATTAACAAGTTTTACAGCATCAGTAGATGCTAGATTTGATGATACAGATACAGCACAAACAGCTATGACTATAGGTAGTTCATTAGCATTTTTATTTCAACCTGAAGGATCAGGTTCGGGTGCTTATCAATTATCGGGTACAGGCATAGTTACAGGTATATCGCAAAGTCAAGCTCACGATGGATTGGTGGAAAGATCATTTTCTGTACAAGGTACAGGTGCTTTAACAATAGGAACTGTTTAATAATTGAAAGTTATAGATAGGGCAAAAGCCCATTTTGATACCCTAGATATCAAAAAAATCATAGTACCCGAATGGGGTGAGGAAGATAATCCTTTAGAGATTTATGCCAAACCCCTAACCCTTCAAGAAACTCAAAAACTATGGGCTATGGCTAAAGATAATGAAATGACCATGTTAGCTTATGTTCTAATCTATAAAGCACTAGACGCAAGTGGAAACAAATTATTCTCACTAGAAGATAAACAGGCTTTACTCACTAAAGTAGATCGAAATGTACTTATTCGTGTAGCTAATGAAATTATGGCTGAACAAGACACGGAAGAAGTAAAAAAAAATTAGAACTAGATAATCACCTTTATAATCAATTACAATTAGCAGAAATTCTTGGTAAGTCTTTAGACGAGATACAACAAATGTCTATGGAAGAATACCAATTATGGGTATGTTACTTTAAAATAAAACAAGAACGACAAAAAAATGAGTAGTACAACACAAGCATATAGAATCCTTATAAAAGCAAAAGATAATGCTTCTACAGTATTTAAGAAGGTTGGTGGTGCTGCTAAAAGTGCTAGTGGTGCTGTCGGTGGTATTGGTAAAGCAGCAGCAGGGGCTACATTGGCTGTGGCTGCTTTTACAGGTGTAGTCGCAGCAATAGTTAAACATTCAATAGATTTCGCTGATGCAATTGGTAAGGTCAGCACAAGAACAGGTTTAGCTACTAATACTATCCAAGCATTTCAAATAGCAGCTATTGAATCAGGTACAACTATGGAAATAGCGAATAAATCGCTTGAAAAGTTTACCCGTTCTGTTGGTGATGCACAAAGAGGTCTAAAAACACAAGCAGATATATTCAGAGATTTGGGTGTTTCTATTACTGATGCTAATGGCAATACAAAAGACATGGACACTTTGCTTCGTGAAGTATCTGATGGAATGTCTCAATTAGGTTCATCATCTGAAAAAGCTACAGTAGCAGCCAATTTATTTGGTCGTGCTGGTATTCAAATTGCAGATGTTTTAGATAATGGTGCTGCTGCATTTGATGAATACTTAAGAAAAGCTGAAGAATATGGCTTAATCTTAGATGAAAAAGGCATTAGAAAATCTGAAAAGTTTAATGACACATTAGCTTTAATTAAAAGACAATTCATGGTTATAAAAACAGTTATTGCTATAGCCTTTTTACCTATTTTACAAACAGTAGCTACAAACATAAGTGAAACAACTAAAAAATTTGCTACACAAGAAGGTTCTGTTGAAGATTTAGGAATTGCTATTAGAGATAAGTTAATTGCAGGCTTTCTTTTAAGTATTGATGTTCTTGCTAATGTTCTCGACAGTATTCAAACATTTGTTGGTAGTACAGGTAATGCTACAGCAGAAGTCAAAAAATTCTTTTTACAATCAAGAATGTTTGCTGCAGATTTAAATAATATTTTTGGTGGTGTAGATGTAGATTTCCTTGAAGAAGCAGCAGTAAGAGGTGCTAGAAGTTTTGAGGACTTCACAGCTATGCTCAGAGAGTCAACAGAAGAATTCGAGTTATTTGGTGTAACTGTTAATGGTGAAGCAGTGGCTGCTATGTTTGAAATGAACAAATCTATGCGCCAATCTGCAACAGATATAATAAAAATGAAAGGTGAATTAATTGACATTGAAAAACAATTAGACAAAAGTCGTGAAGCAGGTGATAAATGGGGTGATAATTTAAGAGAAAAAGCAAAACAACTACAAAAAACACTCGAAGAAATGATTCAAGGTGGTGGCACATTACCTGAATTTTTACAAAATGTAATGAAAGTAGGTGAAACGGGTGGTAAAGCTGTAACAGATTTATTATCTCCATTAGATAGATTGAAGCAAGAATTTGATGATAAAGGTTTTTCAAATGCTATTGATACAATTTGGGTTAAATCTTTCAATGATGCTGCTGATGCTTTAACTAATTTTGTTGAAACAGGTAAATTAGAATTTAAAGATTTTGTACAAAGTATTTTGCGAGATATAGTTAGATTACAAATCCGTATGGCGATGTTTGGTATATTTTTTGGTGGAAATTCAACAATTACAGGCAATAATAGCCCATTCGGATATCAAATGCCTAAAGAGTTTTCTGGTGGTGGCTATACAGGTATGGGTGCAAGAGCAGGGGGATTAGATGGTAAAGGGGGCTTCCTAGCGATGCTACACCCACAAGAAACAGTATTAGATCACACTAAAGGTCAAGGTGGTGTAATAATTAATCAAACAGTTAGTTTTGCTACAGGAGTACAAGACACAGTAAGAAATGAAGTTCTACAATTATTACCTGATATTGCAGAATCATCAAAAGGTGCTGTATTTGAAGCTATGGGACGAGGTGGTGCTTTTAGAAGGGGTATGTCATGATAATTACAGTACCTACTAGCCCTAACTATGCTTCGGTAAACTTCAGACTCGCTAGAAATATTGCAGCTTCAAGATCAGTATTTACTAATAAACAAAGAACACAAGAATACGATGCTTGTTATTGGACAGCACAAGTAACACTACCACCAATGACAAGAACAGATGCTTTAGAATGGACAACATTTTTAACTAGGTTACAAGGTGTAAAGAATACTTTTTTATTTGGTGATCCTTCACACACAACTAACTTAGGAACATACAATGATGATCATTTAGCTACAGAAAATAGAGTGAACGATACTTCTGAAACTCTTAGCTTTACTGCTTCTACTTCAACCATAACTGCTGGTACTAGCATATTCACCAATACTTTCGTAGGTGATTTTATTGTAGTGTCAGGGGCAAATAATGATGATAATAATGGCACATTCAAAGTAACAACAAAAACAAGTGCTACAGCAGTTGTAGTGGATAGAACATTAGTTGATGAATCTTCTACTGCAAGTTGTAAAGTTAGACAAAATGTAAAAGGTGCAACAGGACTATCTTTAACTAGAGTAGGTTCAGGTGCAGGAACAATTAAAAAAGGAGATTATCTAGCCATTTTAGATGCAGCAGCAACTACAGGCGATCCTGTGCAATATGTCATGGTCGTTGAAGATGCTACAGCTTCAGGTACAGATTATGGTGTCAGAATAGAACCAAAACTTAGAGCAGATATTACAGCAGGACATTATGTTAAATTCGCAAGTCCTAAAGGACAATTTAGACTTACTTCTAATGAGGTGTCATGGTCAGTAGATCGTGCATCTGTTTATGGTCTTTCTTTCATGGTAACAGAGGTTATCAATGGCTAGTAGAGAAGATATACCAGCAGCAGTAGCAAGTAGATTAGCAAACGATAATCAAAAGATTGCATATGGTGTAAGTTTAGAATTTGATTCAGGAACACTTAATTTATGGTCAGGTATAGGAGACTTCGTAGGAAGCGATAGCTTAACTTACACAGGAGCAGGGGAACTTCTAAATATACAAAATGTTGAAGAAGATAATGAACTATCTTCTACAAATATGACAATTTCAATTTCAGGTCTTAGTGAAAACATAGTCACTTATGCAACAACTGAAGATTATCAAAATAGACCTATCACGATAAAAATGTTTTTCTTTCACCCCGACACTGATGATGAAATAGGAAGTGTAATTTTGTTCAAAGGCAGAATGGACACACTAACAGTAAATGATGGCGATACCTTTAGTGTTATTGTTACAGCCGAAAACAAACTAATAGATTTAACTAGACCAAAAAACCTTTTCTATACTGCTGAAACTCAAAACTTTCTCCATTCAGGAGATAAGGGTTTAGAGTTTGTTGCCAAGATAAGAGAACAGACTGTTAATTGGGGATCACTAACATCATTCGGTGGTAATGGTGGCAACATTGGTGATGATAGAGGTACACCTTCACCTGAATATTAATCATGTTTAGCAAAATAATAAAAGCAGCAATAGGGGTAGCCTTATTAGCTACAGGATCAGCAATTTTCGCACCACAAGCTACTGCTACTGCTTTTGGTTTTTTAAAGAAAAATTTTTTAAATTTACTTCCAGCTTTAGGTTTAGCTTACATTAATGCCAAAGGTTCTGATGCTACAACTACACAAAATTTAGGAATTAAAAGTGCTGGTATTAGTGCTATTGCACCACGAAATGTTGTATATGGTAAAACTAGAGTAGGTGGTACTGTTGTGTTTCGTGGCACTTCAGGTTCAAATAACTTTTTATTACATAATGTTATAGCTTTAGCAGGTCACGAAATAAATGATCTAAAAAAAATATTTATTGATGCAGGAAGTGGTCTAGTAGAATTAGACTTATCTTCTGATTTTGCTTCTGCTACTGAAAATGGTGAAACTGTATATCGTGTTACCAAATCAGCATTTGTAAATACTGATAATGACAATGCTTATACAAGTGGTGGCTTGATTAAAGTAACATTTGAAAAAGGAGATCAAACAACTTCTAATGGTTTTGCTGTAGCTAATATTGGTGATGCTTGGACAACAGATCATAAATTACAAGGTATTGCTTATGTTTATATTTCTTGTGTTTTCGATGTTGAAAAATTTACTCGTTATCCACAATTTAGTTTCGAGATAGAAGGTAAGAAAGTTGTTGATCCTAGAGTTCATGCAACTAACAGAACTTTCTCTAGTAATCCAGCTTTAATTATTCGTGATTATTTAAAAGATAGTACCTATGGTTTTGGTGCTACGGATTCTGAAATAAACGATGAAGCTAGTGGTGCTGGTTTTAAACAAGCATCTAATGATTGTGATGATGATATAACTACTACAGGTTCATCTACCGAAGATCGTTTCACTCTCAATGGTGAGTTCAGTTCTAACGAAGAACCACAAAGAATATTAGAGCATATGTTGTCTGCTTGTGGTGGACACCTAACTTATAACAATGGACAATTTTCTTTATTTGTAGGTAAGGGTAGAACAGCATCAGGTACTATTACAGATGATAAGGTACTAGCCCCAATACAAATAACAACCAAAGCATCAGGTATGGGTACAGCTAATGGTGTTAAAGCTACTTATGTTAGACCGAGTGATGATTACATTGGTGGAGAGATAACACCTTACAAAGATAGCACTTTTTTAACTGAAGATACTCCATCAGGAGAAGCATCAGCTAATTACGAAAAGTTTTTAAATCTATCTTTCCCTTACACACATACAACTTTCACTGCTCAAAGATTGGCTAGAATGGCTTTGAATTATGGTAGAAAGAACCAAACTTTATCTGTAGTAGTACCAATAGAATTTTTATCTCACCAAGTTGGCGATGTAGTTAATTTTACTAATGAAAGACTAGGTTACGATGGCAAAGATTTTGAAATAGTAGGTATGACATTCGAATTTATGAATGACAATTATTTAGCTTTGAGATTGGAACTAAAAGAATATGATTCTGCTATTTATAACACCTTTACCTACACAACTGATCCATCATTACCAACAGCCCCAACAGCAGGTGATACTTCAGTTTCTCCACCAACTAGTTTAACCCTAACAGAGTTTGTTAAAACAGGTTCGGTAATTAAATCGGCTGCTGTTTTTGTTAAAGCTAATTGGACAAATGCTGTTGATGAAAAAATTGTTAAAACTGTGGTCATGTACAAAAGATCAACCGATTCTAACTTTGATGCAGTTGATGTAGGTTATCCCAATAATCATTTTCATATCAAAGCAGATATAGGCACAACTTATGATGTAAAAGTTTCTCATGTTTCCGTTGCAGGAATAAGTAGTGCTGAAACAGCTGTAGTACAAATAACAGTAGGTGCTGAAGCTGTTACTTTAAATACAGGAACTATTGGTGGTATTACTATTGCAGCAGATAAATTATATGAAGGTACAGGAACTTTTAATAACTCCAATACAGGATTTTATTTAGATGATAGTGGACAATTTTCACTTAAAGATAAATTATCTTTTAATGGTACAACACTAACTGTTTCAGGAAATCTAACAGTAGAAAACACTATAGATGCTGGAAAGATTACTTTAGATGGTCAAGACTTATCAGCTTTAATTTCTACAAGTGGAAGTGGTACAGGTGGTACTTTTTCTCACAACACAAAAATTACACAATTCAAATGGATTGATGGAGTAGGAACTACACATTATGGTTTATTTGTCGATAACACCAATGCACAAGGTCGTATTGGTATAGGTACAGCAAGTAATCCTTCTTCTGCTATTCATGTTTATAACACTACACCACACATTAGATTAGAAGATGCAGATACAAGTGAATATGTAAGAATCAAAGGTGACGATGGCAACATGGTCTTAGAAGTTGATCTAGCTGAATCTGATGCTAACTCTTATCTTGGTATTGATGTAGATAATGGAGAAAGAGCAAGGTTTACTAGTACAGGTCTTGGTATCGGAACTACCTCACCAAGCTCGTCTCTTCATGTTAAAGGTGGCAGTACATCAACACCATCCGACTTTAGTGCTTTTATATCTAATGCTACCTTAAGATCCGTCGTAAACCATTCTAACGAATATGGTTTATATATGGGTTATGCTAATTCTTCGACAGATGCTTGTGCTATTCAAGCTGGTCGATCAAATGGCACAACTGATCCTTTACTGTTAAATCCTTATGGAGATAATGTAGGAATCGGCACAAACTCACCTTCAGATTTGCTTGAAATTTCACAAGCGACAGATGGTGCAACCATAAGAATATCATCAACACAGAACAATTCATCACATTCACAAACAACTCCATTTGGTTCTTTAGTGTTTTATAGTGGTGATGCTTCAGGTGGGGGTGCAGGTATAAGGGGTGCAATTAAATGTTATCCAACAGCAAGTTCAGGGGCAGCTTCAGATTTAGCTTTTACACTTTCAGATGGATCAACAAACGATACAGAAGTTGCAAGGTTTACTCAAGAAGGTTATTTGGGAATCGGAACAACCTCACCTTCATCTTTATTTCATTTAAAAGCTGGTAACAGAGATTTAAACTTTACACTTGCAGACAGCCCAGCTTCAGGTGATGCAGGAGTACAAATAACAGCAGGTGCTAGTGATTACTTAGGTTTATTTGCTGGTTCTAGTAATGGTGAATTATTGCTTGGTAGTAATGGTTCTGAAAAAATGAGGATAGATTCTTCAGGTAATGTATCTATTGGCACAACCTCACCTGATGGTAAGTTGGGAGTACAATCAGCGACAGGTGAAGTAGGTTTTAATGCAGGTACTTCATCTTCTCCTGAAAGGGGTAACTTATATTTTGATACTGATGGTAGTGGGTGGCAATTTAATATAGGTAAATATCAAAGTAGTAGCTTCACATCTATAATGACATTTACTGATGCTAGTAGAGTAGGAATCGGAACAACCTCACCTGTTCAAAAACTTCATTTATCAGATGGTTCAAGTACAGCCGTTTATCAAAAATTCAGTAATGATACTACAGGAAACACAAATGGAGATGGAACAACTTTAGGTATAGATGCTGATGGTGATTTTTTAATCAACAACAAAGAATCTAAAACTATAAAACTTTATACAGCCGATACTGAAAGAATGAGAATAACTTCTTCAGGAGAAGTAAACATAAATCAAAGTGGTTTAGTAATAGAACACGCAAGTAGCCCATTTATTCAACTTAAAGACACAACACAAAATGCTAGTTTTAAAGTTTATGCTCAAAATTCTGATGTTCATGTAACCACAAGTTCAAGTCACCCTATGATTTTCGACATCAACAATTCTGAAAAAATGAGGATTGATACTTCAGGTAATGTAGGAATCGGCACTTCTTCTCCTGCTTCAGGACAAAAATTGACAGTTTCAGGAGATGCAACAGTTCTTGGCACTATGACTTGTACCACAATCTCTAAAATAACAGGATCATTTAAGATAGATCACCCACTAAAACCAAAAACTCATTCTCTAGTTCATTCATTTGTTGAAAGCCCACAAGCTGATAATACTTATAGTGGTAAGTTAAGACTTGTTAAAGGACAAGCAGAACTTAATTTAGATGAATATTTTGGTATGACAGAAGGCACTATAGTAGCTCTAAACAGAGATTTTAGAGTATTTACTACTAATGAATCTAATTGGGATAATGTAAAAGGCAAAGTTAAAAATAATATCCTATACATAGAAAGCAACAATCCTGAATCTATGGCTGAAGTATCTTGGCTAGTAATAGGGGAAAGACAAGACAAAGAAATACATGAATCAGAACTAACTAATGATGAAGGCAAAATTATATTAGAGCCAAGCAAATGAACATAGAAGCAGAAATAGAAAAAATCAAAACAGAGATAGAACAACTTAAAAAAGATTCGCACCCACCTAAAGGCTTACACGATCTTAATGGAACAAAAGAATTACTAGAAAGATTAGAAAAATTAGAAAATTTATTAGGTAGTAAGGTATAATTTTAAATTATGGCAATTTCTTATACATGGAATACAAAACAACACGACTATTATCCAAGTCATAATAGTAAAACAAAAGTTGTTCATACTGTGCATTGGCGATTATTGGCTACCGATTCAGATAAAGATTCAGATGGCAACAATTACACAGCCGAAACTTATGGTGCTTGTGCTTTAGATACTTCTGATTTATCTAGTTTTACAGCTTATGGAAGTGTAGATGCAACCAAAACCCAAGCATGGGTAGAAGCTACATTAGGTTCTACGGAAGTGGCTAATATGAAGTCAGCTTTAGATGCTAATATTGCAGAGCAAAAATCGCCTACAAGTGTTAGTGCTAGTTTTTGATTATTAGTGTAGTATAACCCTATGTGGATTTTAGATTTATTACTTTACTTATTAGCTTTCATTGGATTAGCTAATGTTATCATTCGCTTATACCCAGAACCCAAAGCAGATTGGAATAAAAAGGTATATGATTTTGTAGATTATCTTTCGTTAAGAAAAGGGGTTACTAATGGCAGACGAAAAAAATAGTAAAAATGAACCAAGTATTGAGGAGTTGAAAACACAAATAAAACAACTCGAAAAATTGGTTAATTACTATCAACAAAAAGCTACTCAGCTAGAAATAAATGGAGTTCTAGCACAAGAAGAAAATCAAGAAAATAAGGTTAATTGATATGGCAAGGCAAACTATACAAAGTGTTTCTGAATCATTAAAAGAGCATCTTGCTAGTTGCCATGAACAATCAAAAACCATTTTTAGCAACTTAGAGGAACTAAAAGAGGACTTACAAAGATTGCATGGCAAGGTAGATATGTCTATTTATGCAACAACAGGGTTTTTGGCTACGACTTTAGTTGCTATACTTCTTGTATTGATCTAGGGCTGGTAGGTCTCCTATATTTTACCCCTTTCATTCATTTACCAGCCCACCTTCTATATAATTAATTTATGGAAGATGTAGTCACAATTATTCAACAGTTAGGCTTTCCTATAGCAGCAGCTATAGGTCTTGGTATTTTTATTTATAAGCTAATTATGAAGATTATTAATGGTATGGAAACTAAATTAGATACAGTTGATGAAAAAGTAAATGCTTCATTAGATGCTATGGAAGATCGTCTTAGTACCAAACTAAATTCACAACATGCTATATTAGTAGCATTGATAGATAGAATAAGAAGTCTTGATAATGAGATTATTAGACAAGATACACTTATTAAAACTATATTAGGACTACCACAATTGATAGATACTAATAAGATAGCAAAGGCAGAAAGAGATGATCAAAGAAAAGATTAGTAAAACTTTTAATTATTACAAAAACAAAAAAGGCTGTGCCATAGTGTTAATGCCTTTATTAGCTATACCTTTGGTGGCTGATGAAATTAAGTTTCAGTTTAAGAACCCATCTTTTAGTGGCATAGGTACATCAGCACACTACTTAACTATTGAGAATCAAGAATTTACTAGGCGAGAATCTATTAGGTTAGAACTAGAAGCAAAACTAGAAGAAAAGCTAAGAGAAGAAAATAACAGCTTATTAGAAAGATGGAAAAACAACTTACAATCAAGAATACTAGCTAACATATCACGACAGATAACTGATTCATTATTTTCTGATGATCCACAAATGACAGGTTCGTTTGTGTTGTTCGATAATGTAATTAGTTGGGATAGTGATGGTACATTCATTACCTTAAGCATATATAATACTCTTGATGGCACTACTACAGAGATTACTATACCTATTAACAGCTTCGGTTTTACTGAATAGCTGTGCTACTCATGTTAAAAATCTAGCCCCTTGTATAGATAATCCTGATCACGATTACAAAGATTTAGTTACAGTAATTAGTGAAGCAAAATGCTTTTCTAAAAGTGCTTTTGTTAATGAACCTATTACAAATCGTATTAAACAAGTAAAAACACCAAATGTTAGACCTGTAGTAGCTGTATATAAATTTGAAGATTTAACAGGACAAAGAAAATCTATTGATGGATATGCAAGTTTTTCAAGTGCTATAACCCAAGCCCCTGAAACTTACTTAATTAGGGCTTTAAAACAGTCTAATTTTTTTCGTGTTGTAGAAAGATATGGTATAGATCATATAGTTAGAGAAAGACAAATTATTAGATCAACTAGAGAAAAGTTTGAAGATGAAACTGAACAATTACCTTTATTGTTTGCTGGTTTAATCATAGAAGGTGGTGTAGTGGACTACAACACAAACTTATTAACAGGTGGTATAGGGGCAAGGTATTTAGGAATAGGTAACTCAAAACAGTACAGAGAGGACACAGTAGTAGTTTCTATTAGGGTAGTATCAGTATCTACAGGAGAAATATTATTAGAAACACTAACAACTAAAACTATACTATCAGTAGGACTATCTAATGATCTATTTAGGTATATTGCTGATGGTACAAAGCTAGTTGAGTTCGAAACAGGCAATGCAATGAATGAATCTAAGTCAATAGCATTGCAATCAGCCATCGAAATTGCTATCGTTAATATCATTGAACAAGGCATAGAAAAAGGCTTTTGGACATATAAAAAATAAGAATTATGAGATTATTACTACTATTTTTATCTAGCTTTTTATTAGCAGATAACGAAATATTTATAGATCAAAGTGGGGCTAATGCTACCATTAAATTAGAACAGTTAGGTAGTTCAAATTTGATTGGTGGTGCTGAAGCTGTTGCAGGTTCTATGACTTCTTTTAATTTAGAAGGTACTGATATGACCTTAACCATTAATCAAATAGGTTCTAGCAACATATTTAGATCAGATGCTTTCTATTCTGATTATGTTACAGGATTGTTTGTTTTCAATGGTGATTCTAACCAAATGGATATTTTAATGAACTCAAGTGGGGCTTATTCAGCCGATTATGCTAATTACAACATAGAAGTAACAGGTGGCAGTAATGCTTTTGATATTGCAGTTGCCGAAAATTCAAATGCAGATTACCTAGATTTAGATTGGATTATTGATGGTGATAATAATGAGTTTGATTTTGATATTGATTATGAAAGTGCCACAAACTACATAGATTTACTTGGTGATAGTAACGAAATAACTTTTTCAGGTAGTGGTTATGCAGGTACAACATCAAGTGATGCAGGGTATTTTTATTTAGATTTAACAGGTTCAAGCAACACAGTTGATATTACTCAGGCATCAACACTAGCAAGAGATTGGTTAAAAATTGAAAGTAACACATCTAATTCTACTATTTGTATTGTTCAAAATGATGGTGGTACAACCACTTCATGCTAATACGATAGGAGATATAACAGAACTTAGGGGCTATGGTCAAATACTCAGAGATGAACCCTATCCAGCAGTTTTAGATTTCAACATTAATTCTTATGACGATGTTCGTACTAGGGCTGGTCGTATTGCTATAACCTTTCTTGATAATTCTACAGTTAGACTAACAGAACATTCTAAGCTAATCATAGATGAATACATTTATGATCCTAACCCTAATAAATCTAAGATGGCACTACAATTCGCTAGTGGTACTATTAGATTCACAAGTGGGGCATTTAATAAAAAGAATGTTGAACTATCTACGCCTACAGCCAATATAGCTGTATTAGGTACTGATTTTACTTGTACTGTAGATGAAACAGGCAGAAGTCTAATAATACTTTTACCTGATGAATTTGGTGCTGCTAGTGGCGAAATCATAGTTTCTACTGCTACAGGGCAGGTTATTTTAAATAAACCATATCAAGCTACAACTACAAGTGTATATGAAGCTAACCCTTCTAAACCTGTGACCTTAGATATCACTTTAGACATGATCGACAATATGTTGATTGTTTCTACACCCAAAGAAGAAATAACTAACGAACAAACACAAGCTAGTGAACAAACAGATTATTTAGATTTCAATGATCTTGATGTAGATTTATTGAATGAAGATTATCTTGCTGAAGAAGATTTAGATTTTACTGAATTAGATATTGATTATCTCGATGTAAACTTCTTAGAAGATTTATTAGATGTTTTAGATGATTTGAATGAACAGGAAGAAGAAGATCAGTTAGCTGTATTTGAAGGTGCAAATATAGTTGGTACAAGAATAGGACAAGATGGGGAAACCCAAATCACAACCATTCTACAAGGAGATAAAATTAAATTAATTAGATCAGTTAATCAAAATGCACAAGTTGTAGTTAATAGCGATGGTTCTTATACAGTTATATTTATTCAAGATGGGGTATCAAATACAGTAAAAATTAATGGTGGTACTTCATCTAGTATTACAATAATACAAACACCATGATTAGATTAGGTTTATTAGTTGTTTTCATTCTTAGCTTACCTTTAGCTTTTCAAGTTACTCCTTTGGAGATTTTAAAGTTAAAAACCTTTGATGCTTTGGTAGAGAAACATAAACCATCTGAATATTTTAGTATTCTTAATATAAATGATAATGATGTTAGAGCAGAAGGTGGTTATCCTTTTCCTCGTCAAAGACTAGCTGAAATAAATGACACTCTTTTACAAAATGGGGCTATTGGTGTAGGCTGGGTAATATCTTTTATAGATAAAGATCGCTTTGGTGGTGATGACATATTTTCCAATTCTATTTCACACACAGCAGTTGTCGCCACCTTTTCTACTGACAATGGTATTTATCCAGCACCTACAGGAGTAGTTATATTGGGTGAGGAAGCACAGGGTATTCCTATTGGTGGTTATTATCCCAACATTCCTGAAATCGCCAATGTAACTTATGAAGGTATGGTGTCTGCACCTGTTGATGTTGATGGCTTAGTTAGAAGATTACCTTTATTATTCAAAACACCTGATGGCTGGACACCTAGTTTCGCCACACAAGTTCTAAAGCTGTTAGCTGGTGCTGATACCTTTATTATTAAAACTAATGCAGCAGGTATTGAAGAAATTAAAGTTAGGGGCTTACCTGAAACTAAAGTAGATCAATATGGTCGTAAGTGGATTGCATGGGTAGATACACCACAAATATCACTTGCTGAATTAGAAAATGGTGTTGGTTTAGAAAAGATAGAAGGTAGATTTGTGTTTGTTGGTGTTACAGCTAAAGGTGTAATGCCCCAACTAGCAACTGCAAATGGTGAATTGTTAGAACCACATAAAATCCAAGCTGCTTTAGCTGAATCTATCCTTATTGATACACCAAGCATACCTTATTGGCATTTGGTAGCAGAATTAGCAATTCTTGTAATTACAGGCTTTCTTATTTGGCTTGTAAGTTCATATCTCGGTATTTTTTGGTCTATCGTATTGGGTGGTGGCATATTTGTCTCTACAGGCTTATATGGGCTTTACATGATAAATAGGGGCATTTTGCTTGATTTTAGCTACACCTTAATAGCACAATTTGTTACTGCTAGTGTGGCTTACTATCTAAACTTCAGAAAACAATACAAATTAAGACAACAAATTAAAAAACAATTCGAGCATTACCTTGATCCAAGACAAGTCAAACGATTACAAGATAATCCTGAACTATTAAAACTAGGTGGAGAAAAAAGATACTGTACCTATTTGTTTACTGATGTAAGAGGATTTACTGCTTTATCAGAAGTATTACCACCTAAAGAAGTAACCAAGATTATGAATGAAGTCTTAACCATTCAAGCTGATTGTGTAAAAAAACATTCAGGTATGGTAGATAAGTATATTGGTGATGCGATGATGGCGATATTCAATGCACCTTTAGATTTAGACAAACACGAAGAAGCAGCTATCAAGTGTGCCACAGAAATACAAGAAAAAGTTAAATTAGCTAAGTTAGGTGTTGAAATAGGTGTAGGTGTAAATTCGGGTATAGCCATTATAGGCAATATGGGTAGTCACGATAGGTTTGACTATAGTGCGATTGGCGATGCTGTAAATACAGCTGCACGATTGGAAAGTGCAACTAAGGAAGTAGGAGTGGATATTTTGATTGGACACAATACACAACAAAAATGCGATTTTAAGTTACAATCATTAAAGCCTATAAAAGTTAAGGGCAAACAAAATGAACTAAGGATTTATACAATATGAACGAAGAACTATTAAAAGAACTTACCGAACACATAAAAGAACACGAAGGCTATTCACAACTTGTCTATGATTGTCCAGCAGGATTTTCTACGATTGCTTATGGCAGAAACTTAGACACTAAAGGCATATCTTTAGAAGAAGGCGAGTATCTACTCAAGAATGATATAGACCAAGCCTACAACGAAGTTAGAAAAATGATCAAAGATTTTGATAATCTGCCAATCAAAGCCCAATTAGTTTTAATAGATATGACTTTCAATTTAGGTTTAGGTGGCTTACTTAAATTTGAGAATATGCTTGATGCAATAGAATGTCGTGATTGGGAAAAAGCATCGGAAGAACTATTAGATAGTAGATATGCTATTCAAACAAAAAGACGAGCAAGACTTAACGCAGCTTTTTTGCTTTCTTGTTCAGAAGTTTAGTAGTATTAATCATATCTACATACTTCATTAACATATCTTCTTTCAGATCGTGCTTCATTATGTTGCAACGATAACAAATTAGTTGAATGTTATTAGGGGTATAGCTTTTTTTAGGATCAATTCTATCTAAAGATATATTCGTATCTACTCTGCCTTGTCCTGTTAGCCAAGTCATTTTTTGTCCCGACAAAGCACACTTACCTTTCTGTTTATGAAATAAATTATATAGATGGGCTTGTGTGATCTCCCAAGTTAGCTTTGCTCTTGAGGTTCTTCTTGTTCCCGAGACAATTTCGTATCTCAGTTTGGAATATAGCTTATCCATATAAGAGTAAGCATCTAATCCAGCTTGATTAGCACGATATAATCTATCGCAATCTTTACATCTTGCTCTGATGCGATCTCCACGATCTATCCAAGCATTAGCTTTAGTTATTGGTATTGTGCAATCTTTACAAAGTTTTATGCTTTCTTCAGCCATCTGAAAACTGTGCTATGGTTTATGTTAAAACCTATTTTCTTTAATCTTTCCTGTATCGCTTTACAAGATTGAGTAATATCTTCAGCAAACATAAGCATAGCCTGTTCGTGTGCTTTTTGTTTTTCGTTTTCTGTTTGTCTAGTTATCTTCTTCATGTTCTATTTTTTTAATCCTTAATGTTTTGTTACGGACAGTTCTAGCTTCTTTTGCAGGTACAATCTTTTCAGGCTGTGCCTTGTAAGTAGTAGAACCCCACTTGACTTGGTAATTTTTATTAAAACCAATTTCTGCATCACCCATTAATTCTTGTACTTTAATCTGTGCATTTTCTTTAGCTTTGCTTAAAGCCTTTATTTGTTCATCTGCTGTATAAATTAAATCAAGATAGGTGCTTGCAGCATCATCGTTCAATTCAATCTCCTTTGCCTTTACAGGTTCAGGAAAGATGATTTGTGTATCTTTTAGAGTAGCAGGTGGGTAATAATCTTCTGCTGTAATTCTTCTTTCAAAATCTAATATCACTTCTTTTAGTTTAGTTTCAAAAGCAAAGTCTCGCCTTAACAGAAACATTTTAAATAATGTTGATCTGTAAATGGTGCTTATACAACCCCAAGAATAACCTGTTATTGCCATTAAACCTTTAACCTGTAGCAGCCCACGCCATAAGGTGGGCTTACAATCTGCTTCAGGCATTAGTGCTGTGGCTTTGGCTTCTAGTATGCCTTTGCCATCTAACATAATAGGTTTATCATCTTCGGTATAAATGATTTCATCATCAGGGGTAATTAAATTGTTTTGACAGTAAGCTATACCATCTATTGAACCACCTAAAGGATATTCTTCGTGTAATACAGGTGTGGCAATATTCTTTTCCAAATTAGATAACCCTAGTTTCTCAGCAGTTATTTCTAATATTGGGTTTTCTAAGATATTACCCATTTCAGCATAGATGCTTTTTTCTGATCTTACATTCTCACCTTTTCTTGCTTTGATCCTAGAATCAAGATATTCGTTCTTGGTTTCATAGGGCGATACACCAAATAGTGCAGGTAGCCCTGAACAAGAAGCATGATTGTCGCTAGTTAGTTTGCCTTGTGCTTTTTCCATTTTTCTCCTTTGCTTGTTGGTATTCTATTTTTGTTAAAAACAGTTTACCTTCTATTTCTTTTCTCTTAGCTTCTGCTTTTTCCAAGCGTTCTTCTAAGTCGCTTATTAGTTTTCTAAAATATTTATCGTAAGTCATCATAATGTTTCCTCGTTTTCATAATTAATTTTACAATATTGGAATAGAGTGATCGGTCAGCCGATTTAAACGATACACCATATTTCTCTACTCCTAACTCTAAACAAGCCATCAAGGCTTTGTATTCTTCTTTGGTTAGTTTCATAATTTACCCTTTATTTGTCGTATGATTTTTCTAATTTATTAGGCTTATACTTTTTGATCTTTCTTGTTTCTTCGTCTGCAAACAAAACAGATCCATCTTTAGTAAAAGCAAGGCAAAAGCCAAAGATAGTCTTACCTTTTACTTTTACCCTGTCCGTTGCTACATAATCAATCATTATTCACCCCTGTTGTGCCTAAGTATTTGAACTTACATTTATCAAGATCGAATGTAGTCATTACTTCATTAATTACATTATTCTTAAATCCAAGATTGAATTTAATTACTTGCAGCCAACTCATTTCGCAATTAGTCGGCATATCGTTTGCCGTATTTATAAAATTCATAGCTTTCATAAAATCTCCTATTTTTTACATGAGATAAATTTCTCATATAAGTATCTTAACACTATTTTGTAAAAAAAAACAATTATTTTTAATTTATCTATTGTATTTTGTAAAAAAAAGTATAAATTAGTGTTATGGATAAAAGTAAGACAATACAAATAAATAAGAATCTACATAATGAAATAAAGGACTATTGCAAGAACAATGGTTTAATTATGGGTAAATTCATTGAAGGTTTGCTGTGTACAAACTTTAAAAAATTACGAGGACAAAGCTATGAGGGAAATCTACGATCCTAATTGCAAATACTTTAAGGAAAGAAATGGTAGAAAAAAAGTATGGGTGGATTGCGAATTGTTAGAAAGGATTGATAGGATTAGTAAGGACAACGAAGTAGAGCCACAGAAAGTAGTGGATTATTTTATATCTTTAGGGGTGAATACAGTTGAAAATTATCCTGATAGAAAGGTATTTTTTGATGTTAAAAAACTATAGACAACAGATCACAATAAAGTGAAAGGAGTAAAAAATAAGGAGAAAATATGGAATCTTTTTTACAACTTAATGAAAGCGAGGGTAATTCCTTGTACATAAAACATAGCTTCGCTATGGGTAAATTCGTAACTAATAATGGTGAAGGTGATGAACCTTTACAATTTGAGCATTTATTAATCGATCCTGATTTTCAAACAGGTTATGGTAAATACGATGGTCAATATCAGTATGTGTGGGATCAACAAGTAGGGGTAAGGCCTGATAACTATAAGCAGTTAGTTGATCAAGGATATAAGAGAGCCTTTTCTGCGAGAGTATATATTAAAGATAAGGGGGTATATTTATGGCAAAGGTTCTCTTTCCTTGAAGGACAAGCATTTGATGAAGCTATGGGTTCTTGTTGGAAGGATAAGGTAGAAGGCAAAGTACCTTGTTTTAAATATCTAGGCTCAGAAAAAGTATCTTTCTCAGGGGGTGCTAGTGGATTTAAAGCAAAAATCGAATATGTAAAATGGGTAGATAAACCTATCGATTTTGACGAGCCATCAGATATGGGATCATCTGTAGCTAGAACAGTTAAGTTAGGCGAAGGTGGTGCTGGTGAATTGGAAGAAGATATCCCATTCTGAAGATTATCGTGATAGCCCTAGTGTTAGCTCTAATTCTCTTCTTATAAATGATAGCACTAGGGTTCACGAATCAGAAACTAAGCTATGGGTAGAGCCATTAGGCAGCATACTAGATAAGAAGTACCCAACACCTGAACCACTTATTGAGGGCTTGTTGCATAGTGGTACACAAACAATTCTCTATGGGAGATCAGGTTCAGGGAAGTCTTATATTACCCAAAAGCTAATGTTGCATTTAGCGATGGGTATAGATTTTGCTTATTACAAAGTGCCAAAGGCAAGTAAGGTTTTGTATGTAGATGGCGAGATGTTACCAGCATCTTTACAAAGTCGCTATCGCAAGATGAAACCACAACTAACTAACTTAGATGCTTGGCATAAGGGTTTGAGCAACTTACATTACATATCACGATTTATACAACCTGAATTTAAAGAGCTGAATATAGAAACAGGTAAGTATGAGATTAAGCAAGAACCACAGATGATGTTAAGAACCTTAGACGATAAATCCAATATGCAGCAACTAATGAACACAATAGAAGTAAATGAATATGAAGTTGTGGTCTTAGATAATATCTTTACTTTGTTTTGTTTCGATGATTTTAGTTCCCCTACAGAATGGCTAATTCATGTGCAGCCTTTTTTAAATTGGTGTCGGCAGAATGATGTTACTGTGTGGATAGTAGATCATGCCAATAAGAACGATGGCTTGTTTGGAACTATGACAAAGCAAGTTACCTTAGATTTATTAATCAGTGTGGAATCAGAAAAGAAAGAAATTGATTACGATGATGATACAGATATAGAGTTTGGTTTCAAATGGAAATTTCAGAAGGCTAGACATCTGAAAGCCTTAGAACAAGAAGATGTTGAGTTTCAAATTAGGAATGGTGATATAGAAGTTATAGAGAACCCTTTTAAAAAACAAATGGTATTAGCTAAGAAGTATTATGAAGAAGGTATGCCACTAAGAAAGATACAAGAACAGATCATGGAAGATATGTCATATAATGTTTCACATAGTAAGATTCAAAGATGGGCAAAGAGGGAAGGTTGGACAAGATTAGTATAAGTACCACAAGTAAGTATATTTGTATCATATATCCCCCTTTAAGAGGGGTATATATTGATACATATAATATGCTTAGGAATAAACGGCTTCAGGGGGCTTTGTTTCAGAGGTAAAAAATGAGTGATACAAGAATTACATTACGAGAGAGATTAAAGAATTGTAAGTTTGAGGGCAATAAGGCAGAGGATCATTTCAAACAACTAATGGAAGCTAGGGGTTATTTTGTACTCCCAGCTACTAAAGAACAGAATATAAAAGACCATGTAGATTTTTGGGTAGATCACAAAGACATCAATGAACAACAAAAGGTCAGCCATTACTATGGTGTAGATGTTAAAGGTAATAGGCATCTTGATTGTATATGGCTAGAGATAAAGAATGTGTTGGGGAATAAGGGTTGGTTAGAGGGTGAAGCAGAATATATTGTCTTTGACATTAAAGAACTCAAAGGCTTTTGCTTTTACAGACGAACAGACCTATTAGAGTATTGTCAGAAGATAACCAAATATGCACAGAGCAAAGAGGATTATAATAAGTTCTATACTAGATCAGGACGAAAGGATAAGTTGGTTAAGGTAAAACATAAACACATTAAACATTTACAAAAGGGAATAATTAAATATGAAAGCAACAGATAAACAAGTAGCAGGTAATCATTACAAAAAACTAAAGATACAACCTGTAGAGTTCGCACAGAAGAATGAACTTAACTATTGTGAAGCTAATATAGTTAAGTATGTATGTAGGCACAGGGATAAGAATGGGGCAGAGGATATAAAAAAAGTTATCCATTATGCCGAATTACTATTAGAATTAGAATATGCTACTGACACCACTATCTAAATATTTAGAAACAAGAGAACAAAAAAGAGGAGCCAAAGGTGGTGGGTTATTAGTTAGTGTGAAACAAAATAACAAACAGTTCATGAAAGCACTTACTAATTTTGAAAAGAAACAAATGCCTTTTGCAATAGCACAGGGAATAAACTCTACATTGTTTGGCTTACAAAAAGAAATGGGTAAGCAAACAGAAATTAAATTAGATAGACCAACACCAGCAACTAAAAAAGGTTTCTTTGTTAAAAAAGCCCAAAAGAAAAATCAAGTAGGTTTCTTAGCTATTAAAGATTTTGTAGCTAAATATTTAAAGTATCAAATAGTTGGTGGTGTTAGAACTACAGGCAAAAAGATTCCTATACCCTACAAACCAAACATCAGGCTAAATAGATTCGGTAATATTATTGGTAAGAAAACAGGTCTTATTAGAAACCCATCAAAACAATTCTTTGGTAAGATAGGTGGAGTTAGAGGTGTTTATCAAATAACAGGTGGAAGCCGCGAAGTTCCTAGACTTATCATAGCCTTTAAAGATAGTGTGTCTTATACGAAAAAGCCTTTCCCATTCTTTATAATTGGAAAATCATATATAAACAACACTTATAATAGAAATTTAAACAAAGCCTTCAAAAAAGCTATGGCAACAGCTAGGAGAAAATGAGTGAAAAATACAGATCGTCTGAAACCTACTAGGCATGGGGCTTGTAGGTACTTACTTGAACAACGATTGCA